>JACCDW011891579.1_pt1 | contig 86396 bp, 86 predicted proteins | sample 7449781 | NCBI WGS metagenome assembly JACCDW01 (sample SAMN15323449, study PRJNA562643) | freshwater metagenome | isolation source: river surface water | place: USA:Blue River Watershed | collected 2017-08-18
CCCAACTCCCGATTCCACTTGGTCCCGATAGCAATCGGCAGAGTCAGTTGTCAATCTCCATAAAAAAGCCCCCAATTAATTGGAGGCTTTCTAGTGGGCCCACTTGGAATCGAACCAAGCACCTACTGATTATGAGTCAGTTGCTCTAACCGAATGAGCTATAGGCCCGTTTTCAGGGTGCAAATATAATCATTTCTCTCTTAATTCGAAAAGCAAATTTAACGAACCCCATCTTCAGCACTTATGTTTGTATTTTCAGGCATTTCCCCCTATTTTTGTATCTACTCCTTTGTCCCTCATGAAAAATAAACTTGCACTATTTTTCTTACTCTTTACAAAATTTGCTACCGCCCAATTTGGCATCGGCACAAACTCTCCTGCCCAAAAACTTCACATTTTGGGCGATACCGCCCAACCTGCTGCTTCCGGATCCGCTAACAATGCAATTCTCAGAATTTCAAATACAGCTAACGCCGCTGTAATTGACTTCGGACAATCGAAAGACAATTACTCTTGGATTCAATCTAGAAATTCGAGCAATTATACCACCTCATACCCCCTAATCATCAACCCTAATGGTGGAAATGTGGGTATCAATAACAGCACTCCCGCAGCTAAACTCGCCGTTACTGGCAATGTTTCTGCAACTGGAACCATTCGTTCTACAGCCGCTGGACAACTTCTAAACTGCAAATTTCTCAACGAAACAGACCTAGGGCTCTCGGGGCAAACAGATGTAGCCACAACAACCGAAACTACTGTTGCTTCATATTCTTATACCCCCGTTTCCTCAAGTTCTAAAATCTTCATTGAGTTCGACTCTCGCGGTTTCATTACAGGTGGTGCAGCCGATGAATTGGCAGCTCATATCTATGTGGGTTCAACCAACATTCAATCGAATAAAATTTTATTTAGCTCCGGACAAGGGGGCGGCGGTCGTGGAAACACCCTGTTTCCAATTACCGGTTATTACCTGAACTCTGGCACTTCGGCACTCACCATTTCAATCAAAGTAAACCGCGTTAGCTCTGATGATACCATTACCGTAATTCACGACAATACCCTAATAATCAAGGAGGTAGCCCAATGAAATCATTGTTAAAAATGTTATCAATTTCGGCAAGTATCTTCTTGGGTAATGCTGCGTTTGCTCAAATAGGTATCAACACATCAACTCCAAAAGCCAAACTGGAAATCAAAGGAAATTCAGCCGCACCTTCAACTTCTGGCTCATCCGACAACGGCGTTTTAAGACTTTCTGAAAGCGCTAATTCTGCATCCAAAGTTTTGGATATCGGTACTAATGGAACAACCTACGGGTGGATTCAACCCCGCTTGAATTCTGATTATTCAACCAACTACAATATACTTTTGAATCCCAACGGCGGAAATGTGAGTATTGGCACAGGCGCCAATACCGCCACCCTAAATGTGGGTGGAGCCATATCGGCAACGGGTACAATTCGCTCATCTGCTGCTGGACAAATTTTAAACTCCGTGATGTTCAACGAAACAGATTTGAGCATCTCGGCCAGTGGCAGCGCTGTTGCCAACACCAACACAACCATCATACAAACTAACTATACCCCTGTTTCGAGTAGTTCCAAAATATTCATTGAATTTCATTGCAAATTCGATGTTGCGGGATCAACCAACGACAACTGGAAAACATACATCATTGTTGGATCAACCACGCTACAAACACGCGAAGCGGTTTGGTCTCAGTCTGATGGAGCCGGTGGACGCGGAGCTTCTCTGTTCCCAATTTCTGCTGTATATTCAAACACCACAGGAAATGCCATCACCATCAAAATAAACGTACATGAAATTTCTGGGGATGATACCTTCACCCTTTATCCAGACGCAATATTAAGTATCACGGAGGTGGCGCAATAATGAGAATCTTTTTCGCAGTATTTTTTGCAGTTTTCGCAACTTCTATTTCCGCACAAACCGGAGTTGGTACTACCAGTCCTAAAGGTGCTTTAGAAGTCACCAATGCCAGTGTAAATCCTTCTAGCACAGGAAGTGCAAGCAATGGCAATATTCGTATCCAAGGAAACAATTCCAACAATGTACTCGATATTGGCAACATGAATTCCTCAACGGGCGCATGGATTCAATCGAGAGATGCCAGCAATTACGGCACAAATTCACAGTTGAGAATCAATCCTAAAGGTGGCAATGTAAGCATTGGCACCACCACTCCTGGCTCATCTGCACTACACGTAGCAGGAACGGTAACGGCCACTCAAACCATCCGCAGTTCTGCTCCCGGACAATTGCTCAACATGGTGATGTTGGATGAAACAGCTTTGGGTATTTCAACTAACATTCAAAACAGTTCAACCACTTACACCGATATTCTATCGTACAGCTATACTCCAGTTTCGAACAATTCTAGAATCTTGGTAAAATTCAATGCAAATCATATTATCGGGGGAAATTCTTCCGGTGGGAACGATGAAATTGCCAGCCAAATCACAATCAATGGTACCGCTGTACAAGAAAAGCGTCAATATTTCCCTGCTGGAAACAGTGGAAACGGAGATCGAAGTGTGAACTTATTCCCCATTTCTGCCGTTTACGACAATACTTCATCGAGTGCCATTGCCATCAAAGTGAGAATGGCCAGAACAGCAGGAGATGATGTAACCACGGTATACCCCGACATGGTTTTAACCATCACCGAAATTGCCGATTAATAAAAAAGACCCATCTTTCGATGAGTCTTTTTTGAATTATAGTTGTTTATTTTTGTTAGTCATTGAAGCGGTATGCTAAGAAAATGGTTACCATGTTTTGTTTCAATGATTCTTTGTCTTTAGCATTTTTATAATGCTCAGTTAATCCATAATAGTATGACGCTCCAAATTCAAAATTCGAAATTTCATAGCTCACTGAAGACCCCACACTAAAATCAAGTCTATTAAATTGAGCTGTATCAGCACTTCCAAAAACCATTTCCTCATCGGATTTGTTTGATTGAGTTTGTCCCATAAAATCAGTTGTGGCCGTAGTGCTCCATTTCCCAGATAACCCAATTCCAATCTTTGGACCAAGCGCAATGTTCAATTTTCCACTTCCAACTTCTTGAGAATATTTAAAACTTACAGGGATATCGATATAATGCAACAACATAGAACCTGTAATTTTCATGGTGCCAATTCCAGCAATATCACTAGAGTAATCTGTTGACGCCCCTCTTTGAGAATAAGCTAAACCTGCTTCAATTCCCATATTGTCATTTAATGAGAACAATGCTCCCCCTCCAATTTGCATTCCAATTCCAGTTTGGAAAAGCCCAGGATCTTTACCATCTGCTTCGGTGAGCAACAAATCATTTAGATTCAATCCTGCTTTTGCAAAATACGTTAACTGTGCATTTGCTGTTCCCATCAACATCAAGACGCCAGCTACCAATGTAGTTTTTAGTAAATTTTTCTTCATAATTCAATTGTTTATTTGTATCAAACTTAAGTTATTACAATTAAATTATTTTCAATTTACGGATTTGCCTTAAAAATAAATCCAGTTTTATCATTTTTCCGCAAAACAAAATAACTCCGTAATCAATTGATAAACTAATCAAAATCTAACACACAATTGTATCCATACACGGCATGTGGTTGAATAGAGATTCCAACATTTGAGTACCACTGACTCAAGCAGATTTTCCGATGTCCCAAACTCGGCACTTCATAGTCATAAAGCAACTGCAAAATCACATCCAGTCCCTCATCCATCCCATAAGAAATACACTCACCCATGAAATATTCATCACACTTTTGTTTGGTCTTTGGATCTTTTATTCTGGAATGTCCCACTTTGCCAGCTTTCCCTGAAACTTTCGCATGACATTCGGCCGATATATACAATTTCCTACCTGGTAAAAGCGTGCCCATTGGCGCAAGATTCATCATGGTTTCAACCAAAGTGCGCTGATACCAATTGTTTTTATCATAAGTGGGCATGATAAATTTTTCACAAAATTCTTTCGGTCTGGTACGAGCATAATTCAAATAATGATAGACCTGTTTTTCCACCCTCGTAGCATAATTACACTTTTCAATTAGCAAAGAATCAGCCTTGAACTTCAAATACGGAATATGGCTATTTTGCAATGCAACACGTTCAAAAAATGCCTTTTTCTCGTATTCGAAAGTATCAATCAGTTTTTTTTGCAACCCCTGAAATTGTTTTACGTCGTCTTTGATGCGCTTATTTTCAGCCTTTAGCGCCTCAAGTTCAGCACGCTTATCTTCAACAACTTGATGGCTCACACACCCCTCGAAAAACAAAACCAAAATACATAAAACCTTGCTGTTCATTTTTCATGATTTTGAGGGACAGACAACCGGCGATAATATTGAATACTGTCGCGCATTTTTTGGACCTTGGCATTTTCAATATGCCACTTTTTTATAACAGTGAGGGACTTTTTCTTTTCAGATAAAATTTGGGCATCCAGGTCTTTAGCCTTATAGTAATTTTGAACCCCGCAAGAGCTCAAAGTCAATAAGATACAAAACCGACTAAAAAAATTAATGCCCATCCTTATTTCATAACGATGGGCATACGCTTAATATTTTAGGAAAGTCAAAAAACTTGTCTTTTCAACTTCAATATATTGAATTTTAACGCTTTATAAATTTAGTTGTAACCCCATTAACGGTATAAGTACCAATTTTATCACAAGTACCAGACCCGTAATCAACCACTACTTTTCGGTTTTGTTGATCGGCATCCTGAATTTCCACGGTGCCTGAAGTTAACAAATACTGACAATTGAGTTCAATCAACAGATTTTTGGTGATGGTAGAAATGAAGTTCACACCTCTCCTATTTTTCCCTTGTGAATTTCCAGAAATCGAGTATTTGTCATCCAAACGAATCAACCTTGTGCCTTCACCGGCAATCCAAGTTCTGGTTCTGTTGCTATTCCACGTGAATACTTTTCCATCAATATCTGTGATGCTTCCATTCACTGAAATTTCCCAATACAACTGATTTTGACTATTTCTACCTTTGCAACTAACGGTTTTTACTCCATCAATTTTTATGTCGTTTTGATAGAAATTGTTGGTATTGATTTGAATAACCGTACCAATATCTCTGTAGCGACCTGTCCAAGTAACCACAATTTTACCCCTTCTGTAAATCCAATCATCACAAAGAACATTGGTAGAACCATAATCTAAGGTCATAATTTTGGTAGAATTCATGGTATCGAAAGTGATGGTAAACTTGTTGCCCCTACCCGAAATCCCAGATGCAGTAGCTGCGTCATCCACTTCTTCAAAAAGCGCATCGAAATGTTTTTCGCCGATTGCATTGTCTTCAATGCTGCTGGCATTTACATCGGTTATCTTGTCATCTTTTGTACAAGAATTAATCGTAACAATGGCAGTTGCCGATAACATTAAAAACGAAAGAGATAAAAGTATTTTTTTCATGGTTGTAATTATAGTGACGGGAAAAATAACGATGTAGTTACCACTGAATGAAATTATGGCAATTGGATGATATTTCTTGGCTGACTAAATCAATGCTTCAGAGCGTTAATTCAGATGAATTAGAAGAAATAGTTAACTGCAAATGCAAATGAACTTAAATCTAATGGAGCCAACATAAAATCAACAGATTTACTGGTTTCTGACGATGAATCTCCTTCATATTTAACTTCCATTTCAGAAGAATTTATTGTAAATAAATTACCTATTCCAAAATCTAATCCCCAATTTTTATTAATCATGTAAGTGAAACCACCCCCAACTGATACTAACTTTTGAGTTGACGTCATCATTTCCTTCGGACCAGGATTAGGAGATAAATCTTCAGTTTCTCCTGACTCCTTTATTAAGCCCAATTGTGGACTTGCAAAAAACCTTAATTTGTGATCGTTGTTGGCATAAATCCTAGACCCAACTGAAAATCCGTATCCAGATGTTTTGGTTTTTGATTTGCCCCAAGATAATTCCGATTCACTTGTTGAATTGATCAAAACAACCCCAATTCCTAAGGAAATATTGTTTTTATAAAAATATTGAAACTGTGGATACAATAAAAAATTAGAACTTTTTCTGCTTTGAGCTCCCCCTGAACCATTATTGTAGGCATCATCTGATGTACTATGTGTAATGGATAATCCAACCATTCTTATTCCTGCTTCAAACTGAGCATTCACTTTTTCTGCAGTACTGAAAAATAAAGTGCAGATAGCCAAGGTCATTAATTTTTGTTTTTTCATATTTTTTTATTTTGTTTTTGCAAATTATAGGAAATCTTAACATTCACGTTACGGAATAATCATAAAACATTAAAAAAGATTTGCAATTTTTGCAAAAAAATAATGGTTCATTGTAGTGTTCGGAGCAAGATGAATTATTAAGTGTTTTATTAGCATTTATAATTTAACCGATGGATCCCCGAAGTTAAGTCCCAACATTTTTATACCCACAGAAAATAGAGCGTTTGTGTTTTTCACAATTAAGAAGGAAAGAGAAAGGGTAAAAAAGTCTATTGTTTTTATCATGGAGCAATTGGTTTTCACAAGATTACGTTAAAAAAACCAAAACATGAGTCATATTTTCGTCATGGGCAATTGCAGGAAATTCCCGGCCCCCTCTAACAACCAGTTGCTTTCAATCTCATCCAATTACAACAAGCAAATGATCAAAAGAAATAACTCAGACCAAATGCCCATTTATCGGCGCCCCCTGGAAGCACTTTGAATTCAACCTTTGTTTCCGTAACGTTGTCATAAGAATTCATTCCCGAAAGGTTTGAATACGTATAGCTATATAACAAAACATCCGGTAAATATACATCGAGTCCCCAGTGTTTATTCACCAGAAAAGTTAAACCAGCACCAACACCCAAATTGTTGTAAATTAATTGAGATTTTAAAACATTTTGATCGAAAGAACTGACCATTCTAGAAGTACCGGTCATATTTGTGGTGCTAAACTTAGGATTTATAAAAAACTGCAATTGACCAACCAAAGGGGTATATAATCTGGAACTAACACCAAGTATAACACCGGAAATATCTGAATTAATTCTGGTTGAACCCTCTTCATCTTCTGATTTCAAATACGCATATCCAATATCTAAACCCATGCTAATTTTATCACGTACAAAATAACCAATACCAGCACCCATCACCGAGCTAATATTCGTATTTTTTGAATAGGTTAAAGATAAATTATCTTCTTTACTCACCGATGAATAAAGCAAACTCGCATTGATAATTTTGTTACCTGAACCAATTTGAGAATATGATTTACCCGAAATAGCAATTGTTAAAATCAGTGTAAAATATTTGAATTTCATAAATTTAATGGATCAAAAATGGCAAAAATCAATGAGAATTACAACAAAAATTAAAGCCATTTATCAATCCCTAAAACAACCAATAATTTTGATTGTTTATCTTTGCATCATGGAAGCAATCCAACATTTGAATTGGCGTTATGCCACCAAAAAATATAGCTCAAAAATTATCTCTCAAGAACATATTGACACCATATTAGAGGCCATTCGTTTGGCGCCAACTTCCTTGGGTTTACAAGCGTTTAAAGTTTTTGTCATTGACAAAAATTCAGCCTTGAGAGAGCAATTATTGCCAATTGCGTACAACCAAACTCAAATTTCTGATGCTTCACATCTTTTGGTTTTTGCCGCATACACAGAAGTTCATAATCAGCATATCCAAAACTATTTGAGCAACATTGCCAACACACGTCAAATTCCGATAGAAGCTCTTGATGGTTTCAAAAAAAGCATCCATGGATTTACTTCCAACAAAAATGAGCAACAAACGGCTGAATGGGCTTCTCGTCAGTGTTACATTGCCCTTGGAATGGCCATGGATACTGCAGCAAAATTGAAAATCGACACTACTCCAATGGAAGGTTTTAATCACGAGGGACTAGATCAGGTTTTGGGCCTAAAAGAGCGCAACCTCACCAGCAGCGTGATTCTTGCTTTGGGTTACCGCGACGAAGAAAACGACAAACTAGCATCCTTACCTAAAGTTAGAAAACCCCATACTGAACTTTTCGAGATGATGTAATAATTGCGTAAAATTCTGTTAATATTTTTCGCAAAAATCAGAATTTTATTTTTCTTTTGATAATGATGGCGTAAATCCATCATCACATTTACTGTGTCAATTTGCATGAATTTATATGCAAATGAAAAACACGTTAAAACTGATTTTATTCATGGTATGTGGCGTAATATATGCTCATACCGTAAAAGCACAAAATCCGGGATTGGTTATATCCGAGGCCTTTGTGAATCCAACTGGAACCGATTCCTGCAAAGAGTTTGTAGAATTGGTTGCAACTGAATCTATCGACTTCAGTAAAAATCCATATACCGTTATTGTGGCCAACAATGGAACAGCCACTGTTCGTGGCTGGAAAGAAGGCAAAAGCATCACCTATGCCTTTGAAATCAATACAGGAACAGTAAAACAAGGCGACGTTGTTTATGTGGGTGGTTCTTGCATGAAAGTTAATGGATTGAAAATAAAAACCATTAACAACATGACAACTGCTGGAGATGGTGGAATTGGAAATATCAATGCAACGGGTGTATTTGGGAATGGAGGCTCGAGTGCAGATGCCATTGCGGTATTTGCAAACAATGTTTCAAGTATTGACTCTACAACAGTGCCGGTTGATGCAATTTTTTATGGAACCGCTTTCGGTACTGCTATCAATGCGTCTGGTGCTGCCGGCTATCAACTTCCGGTAAATGATATTTACAATGGAGGAAAACTCAATTCTAGCTCATTTTTAATTGGAGATCCTGGTGCAAATTACATAGTAGCATCGGGCAAATTCAATACGGTTTCTAATAGCTTCAAAACGCCTCGAACCTTTGCTTCTACAGTAACTTCTGTTACAGATGGAAGTTCTTCTATTACTTTTGAAGGAGCTTCTGATACAACTGCACCTATTGCTTCATTTTTTCCTAAAAACGGCGATACAGCGATTTGGAACAACACCAAATTCACAATTACTTTCGATGATAAACCCTTTATTTTCAAGTCAATATCCCTCAATAACAACAATGTTGACACCTGTGTTTTCCTAAAAACCAGCACTGGAACCACTATTGGTTTTGATGCACAAATTAATAACAATACAATTACCATAACACCAACCAACCTGTTGTTAGCCAATACGGAATATTTTTTTGGAATAAAAAACAATGTTCTATCTGATTCAATTGGAAATTTAATCAAAACCAATTTGAGCGCCACCGTAAAGGTATTACCGGAACAAACTACTTTTAAACCTGCCGATATTTCAGTAATTGCCTACAGAATGAATGCACTTACTACAGATGATGAATTTCAATTTGTAACATTTGTTGACATTTTGCCTAATACTAGAATTCAATTTACCGATGCGAAATACACCAATAATTTGACTCCTCAGTGTTCTGGTGGTCTAACTTGGATTGCTCCTGTAACGGGAGTGGCGGCCGGAAGTATTGTTCAAATTAAAAACGATATCCCTAGTACTTCTGTTGGAACAATTACAGGTGCCAAATTTGGACTAAGCAGCTCTGGCGACCAAGTGATTGCGTATACTGGCCCAATTGAAAACCCTTCATACATTACTGCTTTCAGCTCAAACATCTGGCTCTCTGCCAATACTTTATGCTCAGGAAGTAACTCTATGTTGCCTACTTCATTAACAGATGCACTAAATGCCATTCATCATGCCAATACCAAAGGAAACGTTTCCGGAAATACCACTAACGCTTACTATTCTGGTCCTACAACCGGTAGCATTGCGCAGTTAAAATCCCTCATTTACGATACCGCTAATTGGAAGGGAGCTGCCTCTGGAACAGCGGCACAAACTTTCCCTAATTGGATTTTCCCCGGTTCACCAACAGTGGTAAAAGCTGAACTTTTATCGGCGAATGCCATTCGTGTTATTTTTAGTAGAGACATGGACTCTGCAAGCATAACGAATGTTGCAGCATACACAGGAATCGCAAATTTGAGCAGCATTTCTGTAACTAAAAATGGAATTTTAGCCGACACCGCTACACTAACTTATTCAACTGCATTCTTAAACAATACAAACTATTCGTTAACCGTATCGAATGTCATTGATAAAGAAAACAGAAAATTATTTAACCCGTATATTTTCAATTTTAACTTTTCTACAACGGTGAGTTTTGATAATCGTTTTATTACGGTTACGGAAGGCACAAAAACCATTTCTGTAAAATTATCAGTGAAATTCCCGAATAGCGGATCTTTTAAAATTGAACAAATGCCGTCCAATTGGAACACTGCTTCAAATTCAGACATCAATTTGGACAATGCTAACTTAAGTTTTGACCAAGCAACCTCTAAAATAACTTTAGTTTTCAATATCAATGATGATAATGAACCGGAACAAGATGAATATTGTGTTTTTGGGATTAAAAATGCTGTAGGATTTAATGTAAGTGGCAATGATTTTATAACTGTTTACATCAAAGACAACGATAGACTTGCCCCACAACCTACAAAATCAATTGAACTTCAACACATCAACAGTTATGACCCTAACCCAAGTGTTGGAAGTACCTGTGAGATTTCTGCATATGATTCAGCCACTAAACGTTTATTTTTAACTAGTGCAATTCAAAAAAGAATGGACATTGCAGACATTTCTAATCCATTGAGCATTCAATTGGTTAAATCTATCGACATGGCCCCATTTGGAGGCATCACCAGTGTTGCTGTAAAAAATGGCATTGTGGCAATTGCTTCTCCTGACTCTGTAGAACAAAAACCAGGCAAAGTATTATTCTTCAATACCAATGGAGATTTTATAAGTAAAGTAACCGTAGGTTCTTTACCTGATCATGTTGGATTTAGTCCTGATGGAACATTTGTTGTAACTGCTGATGAAGGACAACCAAGTTTAGATTATACGGTTGATCCTGAAGGTTCTGTTTCAATGATAGATATTTCAGGTGGTGTTCAAAACCTAACACAGTCAAATGTAACTATCTTGGATTTCAAAGGTTTCAACAGTGAGGAAACTAACTTATTAACCAAAGGAGTTCGCAAATTATACAAACCGAGCACAATGGCTCAGGATTTCGAACCTGAATACATCAGCATTACGCCAGACAATAAATTGGGTTGGGTTTCTTTGCAAGAAAATAATGCCATTGGTGTAATTGATTTTACAAAGAAAAAAATCACTGAGGTTTGGGCCCTAGGTACCAAAGAATTTAAAACCTTGGGAAGTGGTTTTGATGCCAGCGACAAAAGTGGTTCTATATTAATTGCAAATTGGAATGTAAAAGCGTTCACTTCCCCTGACCAAATTGCCAATTTCACAGCCAACAATAAAAATTATCTTATCACCGCAAACGAAGGAGACGAAAAAGAATATACGCCTTTAAATGAACGCACAACCGTGAATGCGGTAGCGTTAGACTCAGCGGCATTCCCTAATAAAAAAATGCTTGCAGAAGACCATGCTTTGGGTAGATTAAGAATCACCAATTTACATGGTGATAACGACGCCGATGGCGACTATGATGAATTGTATATGGTTGGTCCACGTTCATTCTCTATATATGATTTATCTAACAACACAATGGTATTTAACAGTGGCGATGCATTTGAGTTGATAACATCTCAACATCCATCTATGGGTAGAATTTTCAATGCTGATAATGAAGCGTCTAACACACTTAAATCTAGAAGTCGTTCAAAAGGGCCTGAACCAGAAGGGATTACTGTAGCAAAATTTGGCGACAAAACCTATGCTTTTATCACCCTTGAAAGAATTGGAGGGGTAATGGTTTATGATATTACAAATCCAATGGCTCCTATTTATGTAGATTACAAAAACACAAGAAGCAATACCATTTTCGGTGGTGACAATGGACCTGAAGGTATCATTTTAATTCAAGGAAACCAAAGTCCTACTGGAAAACCAATGGTGATTGTTTCTAACGAGATTAGTGGAACTGTAACCTTATTTGAAATCAAGAACAATGTAACTTCATCAGCAGTTGAACTTGAAGCTTCTAAAAAAGACTTCATTATTTACCCTAACCCAAGTAACACAGGTGTTTTCTCATCAAATTTGATAGATACTTACACCGTTTACAACCAAGTGGGGCAAACAATAGCTCTAATTAATGAGACAAACGAAATAAACTTAAGTCATTTATATTCTGGCATTTATTTCATCAAAAATTCACTCAATCAAACCAAAAAGATTGTCATCAAAAAATAATCCAAATCATTTCATTTCTATTCGGGGGGAGTTTCTTTAGGGGCTCCCCTTTTTTATTGTTATTTGCACTTTTTGCAAATCTTTAAGTGCAAATTTTCAATCTATTTCGGTGTTTACCTGTGTTTATTCAGTCAAAAAAACGAACTTTGTATTTCTCAATTTTTAAAATCGCATTTTGGATAAGCTCATTATTTTCTCTGCACCTTCAGGTTCTGGTAAAACCACGGTTGTCAAGCATTTGTTGGATATCATGTCGAACAAACTCTCTTTTTCTGTGAGTGCAACCACACGCCAACCTCGTCCGGGTGAAGTTTCAGGGCGTGAATATCATTTCTTAAAGCTAGAAGACTTTCAAAATAGAATTAAAAACAACGAATTTTTAGAACATGAAGAAGTCTATGCCGGTATTCTATATGGCACACTTTGGAGTGAAGTAAAGAAAATATGGGCCGAAGGAAAAGCCGTGGTTTTTGATGTTGATGTAAAGGGTGGACTTGCCCTTAAACGTCAATTTGGTGATCAAGCACTGGCTGTATTTTTGCGTCCGCCAAGTGTTGAAATTTTGCTAGAAAGACTCACTAAAAGAAGCACTGAGGTAGAACACCAATTGAAAGAAAGAATTGCAAAAGCCAATTACGAATTGAGTTTCGAAAATCAATACGATGTAGTGGTGGTGAATGACATTCTCGAAGAAACTTTCGTGAACTGCGAAAACCTAGTCAATAATTTCTTGCAAAAACAATGAGGAATATTGGCCTTTATTTTGGCTCATTCAATCCAATTCACGTTGGACATATTCAAGTAGCAAACCTCATCATGGAAAAAGCCAACTTTGACGAAGTTTGGTTTGTTCCATCTCCATTAAACCCGCACAAATCTGAAGAAACTTTAATTCCGGCAGAAATCAGACTTAAATGGGTACAAATGGCCCTTCAAAATTTACCGCAATTCTTGTGTTCCGATGTGGAATTCCACCTTCCTATTCCTTCATTTACTTTTAAAACCGTAAAGCATCTAACCGCTGTTTACCCCGATGATCATTTTGAACTCATCATGGGTGCCGACAATTTGCATAATTTTCATAAATGGCAAAATGCCACAGAACTTGCTGAAATTTGTCCGCTAAACGTTTATCCAAGACCTGGATACCCAAAGCCAGATCAAATGCCTTATCATGCAAAATGGTTCGATGCGCCTTTGATGGAAATCAGTGCTACCCAAATCAGGGATGTTTTATGGCAAAACCACGACCAAATTGAATTCGCCGAACAAAGCATACAACATCTTGTCCCTCAAGAAATTAAAGAAAGCTTAACTTCGTTTTTTCAATCGATAAAGCCTTAACCTTACCAATATCCAAGCCACCAAAAACGTTACAAAAAACGAATACAAGGCATAGACCAACGCTGGCTTTTCCATTGCACTAACACCCAATTTTTCACTAGCAATTAACAATGCCAATGCTGTATTGTGCAAACCTACTTCAACCGCAATGGTGATTCGGTTTTTGAACGACAATCCAAACGGAGTACCAATCAAATATCCCAGAAACATGCTCAAAACATTCAACCCAATTACAGACGGCGTGAGCATGAATATGTCACTTTGCGACATTGAAGCACCACCAGATTGGGTGCCAGCTAAAAATTTAAAAGCAAACACCAACAGCAGTAAAACAGGCAATACAATGTTGATTACCTTTTGCAAACTCAGAATTTTCTTTCCAATTTGATATCTCAAACCCATTCCAATTGCCGCAGGCAATATGGTGATAGCAAAAATTTCAAACATGGTACTCCAAAAGGGCAAATGAATTTGATTCGTTTCTCCACCAATGAAATATCGAATGAACAAATTCACCATCAACGGAATAGAAAATAGCGATAAAAATGCGTTTGAAACGGTTAATGACACCGCCAATGCAACATTCCCTTTTACGAAGTAACTAATTAAATTAGAGGTGATTCCACCTGGACAAACCGACAAAATCATGACGCCAACTTTTAGTTCCGGCGCAAGGTTGGATTGATACACCAATACAAATGCCACAATTGGCAAAAGCAACATTTGAGCAAATAAACCTATGGCTAAAGGTTTGGGTTGATCAAAAAGTTGCTTAAAATCTTCCTTTTTCAAGCTCAAACCCAACCCAAGCATGATCAAACCCAACACAAAGTTCAAAATAAGATTGATATGTTGACCAATGAAAGACATTTAATTACTAAAAAAAACAGAACCGAGCACTAAACCAATAAAATTATACAGATAATAGGCTCCAATTGCTGTTAACACAATGCCAAAATAACGGTTCACAAAGAAATAAATTCTATGATTCAATTTTTTACCCAAATAATCACTCAAGTACACTTTTGCCATATCGGTTGAAAAAACAGTGACCAAAGTGGTGATAATTTGCACCAAAATGGTGTATCTACCCTCAAACGTATTATCGTGACCCACACTCATTGCACCAGTAAGTGTTACCCATAACAATATCACGAAAGGGTTCATTAAATTCATGACAAAACCTTTGATAATATTGGTATTTTTCTCAATGGGTGATTGCAAATTGCGCAAAAATTTCTTGTACTTTACTACAATCCCTTTAACCCCAATTACAATAATACCAAATGCCGCAAAACCCGCAAAAATAATTTGAAATGCAGGCATGGTGAAGTATCCAGATAGGCCGTAAAAACAAGCCAAAGCAACCACTAAATCACTCAAGAAAATACCCAAAGCCATCAATATTCCGGCCATTTTCCCTCCTTGAATACCAACTTTGATGAGTGCAAAAAATGAAGGACCAAAACTAACGAGACCGAGCAAAAGCCCACCGCTAATTCCCTTCAATATGGCTAAAATCCATGGCATGAATCTGCAAATTAAGTCGTAATCCTTAGATGTCCAAGGATTTTCAACAAACCAGCGAGATTTAGAAAGTTTTTAAAGAAAAATCAAATTAAAATCCTCAATTCCTTGACAAAATCTTGATAGATAGCAGCACTACTTGCCACAATTTCATTTTTGAAAATAATGTCCCCATTTCCTGAAAAATCAGAAACCCTACCACCCGCTTCTTCCACCAAAACAATGCCAGCGGCGATATCCCAAGGACTCAAATTCATTTCAAAGAATCCATCAAACCTGCCACAAGCGGTGTAAGCCAAGTCAATTGCGGCTGAACCCATCCGGCGAAGACCGTGAGTAGATTTCATAAAACCGCTTAAAACTTCAAGATATTGAGGAACTTTATCGAACTGATAGTATGGAAATCCTGTTGCTATGAGGGTGTCTTTGAGGGATGCATTGCTAGCAACCTGAATTCTCTCTCCGTTTAAAAATGCACCTTGACCTTTTAAAGCTGTGAAAGATTCGTTCAAGGCTGGACAATAAACCACACCCAAAACGGGCTTTTCATGATTCATTAAGGCAATGCTGATACTAAAAACTGGCAATCCATGCAAAAAATTGGTTGTGCCATCGAGAGGATCAATGATCCACGTATATTCTGTTAATTCCCTATTGTTTGGTGCTTTTTCTTCCCCAATAAAGGTAGATTCAGGCAAAATGGATTGCAATTGATCAACCAGCATTTGCTCACTTTGTTGATCCACAAAACTCACCAACTGATTAAGTCCTTTGTCAACAATTGCATCCGATTTTACTTGATTCCAATGCAAAAGTTGAAACTCGCCCACTTTTTGAACAATGGTTTCAACTTTTGCAAGAAAATCAATGGATAACTCAGACATTTGTCTGTGGGGTTAACAATGTTGTTGGTACGCGCCCAAAAGGTTGTCGGCAATCATGTCGGCAGTTCGACCTTCAATCATGTGACGTTCAACCATGTGAACGATTTCCCCATTTTTGAACAACGCAATTGCCGGAGAAGATGGCGGATAAGGGGCCATAAATTCTCTTGCCTTTGAAACAGCATCCAAATCTTGACCAGCAAAAACTGTCAATAATTTGGCAGGCTTTTTATCACCACTTAAACTTTTCAAAATTCCCGGACGTGCACTACCAGCTGCACATCCGCAAACTGAATTCACAACAACCAAAGTAGTGTCGTTGTTATTATTCATCGCATTTTCAACCTCTTCTGCAGTTTTCAATTCAGTAAAACCGCTATTTGTCAACTCTGCACGCATTGGTGCTACTAACATTTCTGGATATGGCATACGCAAATTTACGAATTTTTATTGAAAAACTTTTTGCAAAAAACACGAATATTGTTACAACAAATATCCTAAAAACCTATACGGTTTTCAAAAGAACATCACCAGAATTTCTATTACTTCATCAGATTTGCTCACCGCCAACAAACACCATGTCAGCATGATTTTGTCCCAAGAAATAGGGAACTGCCTTCACCGCATCTCTGGTTTTAGTGGCAATGAAATCCGCCTTCATTCCTACCGCCAAACTCCCCACTTCATGTTCTAATCGCATAGATCTTGCTGCATTACATGTTACCGCATGAAAAGCCTCTTCGGGCATCATTTTCATTTGCGTACAAGCGAAGGCCCAAATGGTTTGCAATGAGCAAATTGGACTAGAACCAGGGTTAAAATCCGTTGCCAACGCAACAGGAAGTCCATGTGCCATGAAATTCTTTACAGGCGCATAGGGGATCCCCAAAAAATAAGATGTACCGGGCAATGCAACCGGCATGGTTCCTCCATATTCTTGTTCAAAGCCGCTGATTAATGCTTGTATTTCATCACCTTCACAATGCTCTAAGTGATCGGCACTCCAAGCTTTGTTGGCAACTGCCGCCTGAACCCCGCCCGTTAATCCCAATTCATTGGCGTGAATTTTTGCTGGCAATCCTTTTTCCGCAGCCAATTTTAAAATATTGTGGGTTTGTTCCACATTAAAAAATCCCTTATCGCAAAAAACATCAATGTGGTCAGCCAATCCTTCCTCAATTACAACCGGAAGCATTTCATTGATAATCAAATCAATATAACCTTGTTGGTTGGTTTTAAATTCAGCTGGAAAAGCATGAGCTCCTAAAAAAGTGGCTTTAATGGTGCAAGGGAAATTCTTTTTCAAACGTTTTATCACCCTCAACATCTTCAATTCTGACTCTACCGTAAGTCCATACCCACTTTTTATTTCGATGGTCGTAGTACCGTGTTTCATCATCAAGGCAACACGTTGAGCAGCTTGCTCGTAGAGATCATCTTCCGACATCGATTGCAATTTTCTGGCAGAATTCAAAATTCCACCACCCTTTTCTGCAATTTCTTCATACGTTGCCCCTTTTATTCTCAAGGCAAATTCTTCATGCCTTGGCGCCGCAAACACAATGTGGGTGTGGCTATCAACAAATCCAGGAAGTACTTCCATTCCCCTCAAATCAACAGATTCGTTGGATTCAGAAATCATCTGCGCTAACTCTTGCTGTGCAATATTTGCACCGAGCTGTTTCACAGTGCCATTTTCAACCAAAATCCAACCATTTTCAATGGTAGAAAGTTTTTGCATTTCACGTCCTTTTTTGAATGTTCCACGCTCATTGGTCCCATGAATTTTTGAAATATTGTAAAACAGCTTCTTCATCCCTCACAAAAAAACAACATGAAATTCAATGCAGCATAATTTTTAAAAGATATTTTGTTATTTCGGGTGATATTGAACCAAATTATCAAAAAAAACAATGGTGCTTATCTTCTTTTACCAACGCAGTAAAATGTTCAAGTGTAAGTACAAACGGCATTGTCATATATGCTTCCCAGGTTAAATTGGATCTGTGCCAGAAAACTTTCCAATGATTTTTAGCCTTTACAAATGTTGTTTTAGCAATAGGCATTTCAATAAATTGGCCTTTTATTGCATAATTCGGCCTAATTTCAAAAATTACAATACTTTGGTCTTCGATTTTATAACCAACATCCAATTGATTCCTGAAATTTTCTGGAGGTCTAACTTTCGTTAAAAAATTTTCCATCGCTTCTATCACCTCTAGTGTTTGCAAAACATTAATTGCTATAAAAAAAAATTAAAGCTCAAATTAAGGAAAAAATAAAATAACTCAACTTGTTTTTTGTTATTTCGGGGGACATTTTTGAAACTTTACACTTTATTAAACGCATTTACATGAAACCGATCGACCAACTCAAATTGCCCATTCAAAAAAGTGAAAGCACCTTTATTGCACCCAATGCCACTGTAATTGGAAATGTTTCTCTTGGAAAAAACAGCAGTGTTTGGTTTGGGGCGGTATTGAGGGGTGATACCGACAAAATTTCAGTTGGAGATAGAACCAACATCCAAGACAATGCGGTACTTCATGCAGATCCAGGTTCTCCATGTATCATTGATCATGATTGTGTGGTGGGACATTCGGTCATTGTTCATGGGGCAAAGTTGAGCCACCATGTTTTGGTTGGAATGCACGCCACTATTCTGAACGATGCAGAAATTGGTGAATTTTCAATTGTTGGAGCAAATGCTTTGGTTCCTCAGGGAATGGTTATTCCTCCCTATTCAATGGTATTGGGCGTGCCTGCAAAAATCGTCAAGACTTTGGGACCTGAGATAGCCACTAAAATCAATGAAAATGTTGAAGAATACGTCCAACGGGCTAAAGTTTACATCGAATATTATTCCGAAAAATAAGCCAAAATTGCCCTTTTTCGGGTCGATTTCCGTATAATTGTATGAATTCCGTATGCCACGTACCAAATATTTTTTCAATCCCAAAAGTTTAAGCTTTGAAAAAGTTTCGGATCACCGTGGTTACATGCGTTGGAGAATCTTCGGTTTATCATCCCTCATAATCGTTTCTGTTATTTCATTGTCATTGCTTTTTAGCCGATTCATGAAAACCCCGATGGAATTGTCCATCCAAAAAGAAAACTCATTGATTCAAAAGCAGTTAACACAAATGGAACGACAAACCATTGAATTAGAGAATCAATTGAATGAACTCAGAAATCGAGACATTGAAATTTACCGTGCAATGTACGGGGTTGCACCGCCAAAACCGATTAATTACAGGGGATCAGACTATTCTGAATTGCTCAAGCTATCGCATGGCAAATTTGTAAAAAGATTGCGTGAGAAAATGGATGAAATGGATCAAATGGCGAAGCAACAAGAAGTTTCATACAAAAATCTTGAAAAACTGATTTCAAAAAGAGAAGAAATGGTCAATTCAATTCCCGCAATCATGCCTGTTGCGAACAAAGAACTTCGAAGAATGGCCAGCGGATTCGGATATAGAATGGATCCTTTTTACCATACATTTTCGTTTCATGCAGGGATGGATTTTACCGCTGATGTAGGAACTGAGGTTTATGCTACCGGAAATGGTGTGGTTACTGAAGTCAAAAATGACGGTTGGGGATATGGCAATCATATAGTTGTAAACCATGGGTTCGGATATACCACATTGTACGGACATTTAAGTCGTTTTGCTGTTAAACCTGGCACCAAGGTAAGTCGTGGACAATTGATTGGATATGTAGGCAATACAGGAAGATCTACAGGCCCACATTTACATTACGAAGTAAGAAAAAACAACAACCCATTGAATCCTGCTTTCTTTTATAGAAACGATTTATCAGACCTTGAATACCAAAAAATGTTAGAAATGTCGCAACGCGAAGCGAACCGATTTGACTAAAACCTATGAGCGAACTAGAAACAACCACAAAAAAGTACTTTAAAATTGGGGAAGCTGCAGAAATAATTGGCGTTCCCGCTTCAACATTGAGATTTTGGGAGAAAAACTTCCCCCAAATCAAACCAATGAAAAACAAAAAGGGCGATCGAATCTACTCAACCAAAGACATTGAAGTTTTGAGAGAAATTCACTATCTTTCTCATAACAAGGGAGTAAGATTAGCCAATGTATCGAAAAAAGTGAGCCGAAATGCAGTACAGACGGACGCTCGCGTATTTTTGATACAACAGTTGAGAGACTTCAAAGACAAACTTATAAAACTTAAAGAACAGCTGGAATGAGGTACTTGACATTGATCGGATTTGCAATTTGTCGTTTTTCTTTTGCACAAATCGCGAATTCTCCAATGTCAATCTCAAATGTTCCAACTGCTTTTACCCAAGAATGGGTCAATACTTCCCCCGTACAATTCAATCAAACGGAATCTAGCCTTATAGGGATTTCCCATCAAGCTTATTTTCTGGGAACTGATTTATCTCAAACTTCCATTTATTTTGCCCAGCAAACCAAACTCAATCGGTTTACTGCCATGATGTTGAAAGATGGAAGTCCTGATTTGTCTTACAACCATGGCAACATTGGATTTTCGAAAAAAATATCAGAAGAAATAACCCTCGGAATTGGAGGTATTACAAGTCATACGAAATTCACCAACGAATCACAATTCAATTTAGGTTATCAAATATTCGGAAGTTTTAAAGTTGTTAAAAACGGTCAATTTTCAGTTTTCTATCAGAAAATTGGCGCAACTCAAATTCAATCTTTGAGTTATAATTACCAAAATCAGCGAACACTTTATTCTGGGAGTGTAAAATTTGAAAACTTACAACCCACATTTGAAGCCAGTGCGGGATTTCCGCTACACGAGAAAATTTACATCAATACAATCATTGGCAATGGCCCGTATGTTGCGGGATTGTCGATATATTATAAAACAAAAAATCTGGTTCTCTCAGGCAAATTGGCCTATCACTACAATCAATTGGGTTATAGACCCACAATTTATATTTACTATGTGTTACAAGAGCAAAAAAGTGATGATGGTGGTGGTTTGGATGTTGTTCGCAAACGTAAACGCACAGATTGAACTCGATGAAATAAACATACCCTATGGTCAAGAATTGGAGCAAATCACTGAAAACGTTCCAATCCGGAAAAATACAGAGCCCATTTACATCAATTGTTTGTCGGAAATTGAATTATTTGAGTTGGGTATATTTTCGAACATACAATGCCATAATATTCAAAATCACCTGAAAACATTTGGGCCAATTTTGCATGCTCAGGAGTTGATCCAATGCGATATTTCGACATCGCTTTTGGACTCAATTTTCAGGCAATTGGATTATCGGCCAACTTTAAAACAACAATTATTGTTGTTTCGACCTTCCAAGGAAACGATGAAAATTGAATTTTCAGGAAGACTTAAACCCCCGTCGCCGAGCAGTCAAATTTCAACACAATTTAAAAATTGGGGATATGAATCCAAGTTAAAAATTAAACTAAATCCGGCATTGCATTTTGGGGTAAGTATTGACAATGACCCTGGCGAAAAACCCATTGATTTTATGTCGGGATATCTTCATTACAAAGGAACTTCTTTGCTGAAAGAATTGATTTTGGGGAACTTCATCGCACAATTCAACAAAGGATTAACTTTTGGAAATACGGGTCAGTTCGGATCGCCCATTACCTTAGAAAATTATACATACCAACCTGTTGGTATAAAATCATATAACTCTTATAATGAAGATGTTGGGCATTTTGGAACTGCCTTAAAACTAGGGTTAAGGCAATGGGAATATTATGCTGGAATTGGTCAAAAATTCATTGATTGCAGACTCAATGAGCAGAAAACAGCATTTACAGAACGCAGTTTTGGAGGATTTCATCAATCAGATTTGCAGATTTCGCGCAGGCACAACAATACCGAAAAAATGCTCTTTGGGGGGCTTCAAAAGTCACAAAAAAACATGCAAATAAACCTTTTGATTGCCCATTACGATTACCTAATGCCGAGGGAAATTATGATTCATGACGACACACAATTGATTCGTTCATTTAATTATTTTGAGGGACAGATAACTTTTGGGAAAATTTTAGGTGGTCGCTGGATTGCCAACTTAGGATTTGATTTTGCCACAAAGACTTCCGCAAGTTGCTTGGCTGGGGTTTATATATTGAACAAAAATATTTCTTGGGGTTGCAAACTAATTAGAATAGAAAAGAACTATACGGCGCCAGAAATGTATCAGCGATTGAACCAGTATCGGAATTCATTGGGATATGAATCAGGTTTTGACATTCAATTAACCCGAAAAATCATGTTCAAAATGAGAGTTGAAACAACTGAATTGCTTATTCCAGAATATCAGAATTACCCAATAGAAAATATGCAGAGGCAAACATTGATAATGGGCTTCAAACAAACTCGGGCATCGGAAATGTTGGCTCAATTTCGGAGGGAAACAAATTTCAAATCCGATCTTGAAGTTGGGAAATCGTTCATGTATACGGCTCAGTTTTCACAAAAAATAAAAATAAAGGAACGGACTCACGTGCAATTCGGATTCACGCAAAAATGGAACAATCAAACAATTAATTTTAATTATGTGACATTTGTAAATTTTCAATTTCAGGCGGCAAAAAATCTTGGTATTTTGATAGAGCAAAATTGGTTCAATAGTTTAGAGGGAAATCTTTACCAACTTGATAATTCTTTACCAGGTTCTATTTCTTATATGGCTTACAATGGAACTGGGGAATTGTTCAATTTTGTAATAAAATCAAAACTTTGGAAACACGTGGGATTGAATATAAAGTTGCAGAAAATGCAAAAAATGAATGTAAAAAATACAACAGAAATCGATGAAAGCAATTCATACAGCCGTATTTTTGTACAAATTAAATTTCAGTAATGACTCAAACGAAGCTCAGCGTAAATATCAATAAATTCGCCACAATCAGAAATGCCAGAGGTGGAAACAATCCCAACCTAATTCAGGTTGCAAAAGATTGTGAAGCTTTTGGTGCTCAGGGAATTACAGTTCATCCACGTCCTGATGAAAGGCACATACGCTATCAAGATGTACTAGATTTGAAACCAGTTGTAACCACTGAATTCAACATTGAAGGATATCCCTCAGCAGAGTTTATTGAATTGATACACCGAGTGAAGCCGGAGCAAGTGACATTGGTTCCTGATCCACCAGATGTATTAACCTCAAATGCTGGTTGGGATACTGTTAAGAACCAAGAAATGCTCAGCGGAATCATCAAGGAATTGAAGAAAAGCACTCCTAGAGTCAGTATTTTTTTAAACCCTCAACCAGAATTGGTAGAAGGAGCTAAAATCTGTGGAGCTGATAGAATTGAGTTATATACGGAATATTATGCAGTGAATTTCAACAACAACCCTGAAGATGCTATCAGACAATACATTGAAACAGCAAAAATGGCTCAAACCTTTGGATTGGGTATCAATGCAGGCCACGATTTGGATTTGCAAAACTTAAATTATTTGTCGAAAAATATTCCCGGATTGCTTGAAGTTTCCATTGGACATGCATTGGTTTGCGATGCATTATACTATGGATTACAAAACACCATTCAAATGTACTTAGCCAAATTAAAAATAGAGTAATGAAAAAACTGAGCTTACTGGTTGTGTTGTTGTTGTGTGGAGTTGGGAATATCAGAAGCTGGGGATTTTTAACCCATAGAATCATCAATCAAAATGCCTGTTTGGCACTTCCTAAACCCTTATTTCAATTTTACCGAAAATACATTCAGTATCTCATTGATCATGCAACAGATCCAGACAATCGTAGATATTTAATGGAGAATGAAGCTTGTAAGCATTTCATTGATTGCGATTTTTATGAGAAAGCCATTCCACTAGATACTGTGGTAAAAGATTATACAGAAGCTGTTTGCCGATTTTCACAAGACACTGTTTTCAAACATGGAATTGTACCTTGGCAATGCTCTAAAATGGTGCATTGGTTAAAAATTGCCTTCCAAGAAAAAAACTTAAGGAATATTCTCAAACTGTCAGCTGATTTGGGCCATTATGTGGCTGATGCGCACGTTCCATTGCACACCAGTTCCAATTATAACGGACAAAAAACCAACCAACATGGCATTCATGCATTATGGGAGAGTCGAATTCCTGAAATGTTTGTAAACCAATACCCTATTTATATTGCAGAGGTAGAATTCTTGCCCACATATTCACAGGAAATTTGGAAATCAGTTGAAGAGAGTTTTGGGTTGGTGAATAAAGTGCTGCTTTATGAAAAAATCGCAAAAGCACAGCTTTCAGAAAACGAACATTATGAATATGCTCAAAAAGGCACCCAAGTTATAAAAAAGGAAAGTCAGCAATTAATTGCCAACTATGAACGTTTATTGGGCGATATGGTAATGCTCAGAATTAAAAAATCCATACAAATGGTAGCAAACTTTTGGTATACCGCTTATGTTTTAGCCGGAGAGCCTGATTTATCCCAAATAGAAAAAGAGGTTGTTCCAAAAGAAATTCCCTTAGAGGAAATTCCACACGATCATCATTGAAAAATTATATTCTACATTCTGCTTTAATAACTGTGCGACACGCAAATGGTTTTTCTACAAATACCAAGTTCAGTAGAAAGGTTAAGAATGTAAATGCCATCTTTTAACCCAGAAACATCCAACGTCCAATGATTACCTGACGGGAAACAGGGAATACTAGAAATCACTTGTCCAAGATTTGAAATTAACTGCAACGATTGAGGTGCTGAATTGAAAGGCACACGAATTTTCAATTCTTTATCGGCGGGTATTTGAGAAAGAACGACAATATCGCCAAACAACTTGTTCTGGGCACTCATGGTTGACTTTTTATCAGGCGTTCTAACACAAATTACATATTGGGAGTTTGTTTTAACCTCATAGGTTGTAATTCCGTTGTTTGATTCAAAATACCAAGCTTTTGTAGTTTGATTAGGCAATGAAGTTGAAGACCAAAATTTACGAACCCCAAATTTAAAGATTGAATTATCGATTGAAGGATTTACTTTTTTTTCATCATTTAATGATCTCAATTCTTTGATATTGGGTAAACGCCAATCAGAATGCCCATCCAATATCAAGTTTTCCGCATATACCAGAGCATCTTCCCAAGTTTTGGCAACATCAGGAGGGAAAATTTGCCATTGCAAAAGATTCATTGAATCGATTACTGAACTATCTTCGGTTGAGACAAATCTTTTATTCAGAACACTAGGTGCTAGATCTGTTCGTACGCATCTAGCATGAAATTTCTTTACTCCTCCTGCACTCATTGTTTCAACTTTCGGATGATTGCCAATACCTCCTCCAGAATTTGTACACCAAACTTTGTTAGGATCGTTGACTTGTTTTTCAGAGGACCACCAATATTCTGCTGTAGTTTTCGTAAACACGGTAGTATTAAGTGCTGGATTATTGTATTGAAGATTTTGTATTGTAAATAATTCAGCGGCTAGGGGCAATCGCCAATCATTCAAATTGTCTAAAGTCAAAGTATCACAAAACAAAATGGCTAATTCATGCGTCATTTCACCACCATCGGTTTTTTGCCAAACGAGGGATGTAATGGTATCGAGCACTCTGTTATTCGACAAAGTCAAAAATCCAGGTGTATTAAATTGATAATCATGATCTTCACCGAAAGTACTGGTATAACTTGAATTTTGACCAGTATCGGGCAGCTTTTTAAACGTTTTGATAAATTGAGCTTTTAATTGAAATATCAATAAGAAACTCCAAGTTAAAATAAACAATAATTTTAAAGTAGATTTCATTTGTATGAGAAAATGGCAATTTTACTGAATCAAGAATTTCTTTACAATTTTTTGTCCCTCAAAATTAAAAATCAAAAAATACATCCCAGAAGGTATATCCTTTACATCCAATATCTTAGGCATTCCGTTATAGGTTTTATTAATTTGACCATTGATTGAAATGATAGCCAGATTATTTTGATTAGAAACTATGACATTAGCGGGGTATTTGATGGTAATTTGATCAGATACTGGATTTGGAAAAATCTCAAATTCCGGAGCATTAACAACGTGTATATTCGAAGTTTGAGGCACAACACAAGGCTTTGTACCATTGTAATTGTTTGTGGTAGTGGTGCCATTTACTTTAAAAACATACGTGTATTTACCCAAGGATGTCCAGCTATAATCTACGGTATCTTTTTGAGCACCATTGGTATAGGTTAAAATATAACCCATTCCATTTGTATACTTATGACAATGGGTAATAGCGGCACCCTTTAGAGGTGTTAATGCCGGACGAACACCCTTTGCGGTAGCTTGCGGAATGATTTGGAGGGTGGTATCTTCGGTTACTTTACCCACCATTTTGCCAATCATGTAGGGAGCTGAATTAGAAGCATGATAATGATATAAACCGTTGGTTTCAAAATGTCCGTGATTGGCATCTAGGGTTTTCATGGCTGAACCATCTGGCTCTAAATCACCATAGATTGCAAAACCATCTAGTGCAAATGCAATTGGAGAAGTTTTGGGAATTTTGTTATACAGAACAACGGGCGCAATGTGATAATGATAATCATCGGCTCTGCCACTGTGGCCACCATATTGATCGAGTTGACCATCTAAAAAAGCATCTACTCCAGTATTGGTATATGGATTAAAAATGGCAATTCCATTTACGGCAATAGCCACAGCACCCCTCAAAAAATGTTGATTATTCACTGGAACTGGCGTACTTGCAACTACAGGATTTAACGGAATAGACCATGCATTTGTACCCACATAACATTGAGGGATAGGGACTTGCTGCTGCCATGAAGTAATTCCAATCATCATTTCATGATCGGCAATTCCATTGGATTCAACATAGAAATATTGGTTATCCCAACGTGTATTGATTGTTGGTTTATAGTAAGAAAATGCAGAATCCATAAATGTGGGTCTCGTGCTTAAGGCTCGTTTCTGGACATTGCCATTTCCAAATGAAAAAATGGAAGATACCAATATCAATCCCAAAATTGGCAACAATACTGGGTGTTTCAACTTCATTAAATAAAAAAGGAACAACATTGTCAAAACTAAAAAACCAAATGTTATGGGATTCCATAAAATAGATTTATGGGTATTTTCGTTTTGACTTGCCAAATTTCTCAAATGCTTACTGTTGATTTGCTTATTAATTTTGTCTACCTGGGCTATTTTTTTTGCCGCGCTATTTGTTGATTCAATCGTCAATTCGGATTGCTTGATTTTTGCAATTCCTCCATCCACAGTATGGATATAAACAAACCCATCCTTATGGTAATAAAAAGCCCCTAATATTGATTTCCCGGAAGTTTGAAAGGTCCATTTTTGAACATTTTTCAGGTCTAAATCTCCAGTGTGAGCGAATAATTGCCCTACAAAGAATGCCAACAAGATTATTAAAGTTTTTTTCATCTATTAACGATTTAAAATGATTTTACCAGATTTAATTGTTTTACCTTGAGAAAGAAGGTTGTAAATGTAAACCCCGGAAGGCAATGCTTGACTGTAATTGTTTGAACCATCCCAAATTATTTTGTATTGACCTTTTAAAATTGACTGATTTGTTAACAGCGATCGCACTTCATTTCCTTGTATTCCATTAATTTTCAGAGAATAATTTCCATTTTGAGTGATATTCAACAAAATAGTTGTTTCTTTTTGAAATGGATTGGGATATACAATTTCATTTTCATATTGGCTGTTGTACAAAATGGGAATGATGCTGTTGGTGAGTGAATCATAGCAATTTCTTTCACCTATAAAATAACTGGCAGAAACATCTTTATTATGACGGTTGGAAGTTTCATTTTTAGGCAGATAGGTTCTAACATATTCCACTTTTACACCTGTTGGGGCAACATTTACCCGAAGGTGACCTGAGTTTGGTTGAATTTGTCCTTCCAAATAACCATAAACTTTTGCTTGACCGGCACTGGTGAAATTTGGGTGACTAGGCTGAGGGGTTTCTTGGTAAATAAGACATTCTTTTTCTTGTTTGGCAAAAAAATGGTCATGTCCGTGAAAAAAAACGGTTACCCTATTTTCTTTTAAAATATCTTTTATCGGTTTGTACCATCCGGGTCTATTGGCTTCAAAACCTCTACTACCATCTAGATTGTTACCACCCCATTCGTACCTATCGGCAAATTCTACGCCACCGCGACCATCTGGGTCACCTCCAACCAATTGATGAGCGAACACAAATTTAAATTTTGCTTGACTCTTTTCTAAAGTTTGCTTAAGCCAATCATATTGTATTTTGCCTAACGTCCAACGCCAACCATTTAATGAATCCGGCTTTACTTTTGTATTCCAATATGGATCAATCACCACAAAGAGTGCATCCCCCCATGTCCAAGAATAATAAGCATTTCGTTGTCCAACGTGAGGAAAATTAACTGTATCTCCTGAATAAAAACCATTCGGCTCTGGGTTGAGCAAGTATTTTTTTCGATCTAGTGTTCCCCAAACTGCTACATTATTAGCAGTACCGTTTGCTAACCAACCGGCTTCACCTTCGTGGTTTCCAAGTGTTATAAAAAGTGGAACCGAATGATTCACGAGTTCATAATAACGTCTCATCAGGTGTGCTCTGTAAGTTACAGTATCTCTTGGAACTACTTTGGCAGGAGTTCTTAATTTGTCTGACATCAAAATATCCCCCAAATCAAGCATAAAGTCGGGATTGTCTTCAAGTTGATTTTTCAAGCACATTTTGTATATAGATGTATCACTTTGTTCATCCAAATGAGGATCAGCTTGAATGACAAAGGTAAAGGGCGTACCCACAGATTTTTGGGTTGAAAAAGTAAATTCGGGTCTGTATAAAATTGTTGAAGATCCAGGAGTTCTGTAAACAACCCTATAAAAATAGCGGGTATTGGGTTGTAGTCCTGCTATTTCAAGTTGGGCTGCTTGCCCTTGAAGGAATTTCGCAAATGGCACTTGGGCTGTATAATTGCCCTTTGACAATCCATAGTCTATGCCCATTTCAACATCGGCGTCAAAGAACATTTGAACCGTTACGGATTTATCTGTAGGGCGAGATAACATTTCCGCGTGTTGAATATTTTGTGCATAAGCCATTGGGATGCACAACATGCATATAAAGAATCGAAATATATGTGACATTTTGATATTTAATGATTTACAACAACTTTTTTAGATATTCTCGAATTGGAGGTTCTTATTTCAAGAATGTAAACTCCGTTTTCAATTGAACTGACATCTACAATATCCTTTGAATCTGATTTCACCAATTGACCAAACGAATTATACAAGAAATATTCTGGGTTTGAAACTCTGTTTTTGAATAAAACATGTATTTGAGTATTGGCAGGATTCGGGAACAATGTAACATCATTCATGTTGAACTGATCAACAGCACCTGTTGGGCAGGTTCCGAGCGTGTAAGAAAACCCAATTTCTCCATTTTTATGGTCACCAGAAAGCGTATCTTGTGGAAGGTAAACTTTTACATAATCCACTTTAACACATTCGGGATTTACACTGACTCTAATATGACCACTTCCATCTAGGGTATCGGAAATATAAGCATCTGCATTTGCCAATTTGCCAATCATGTAGGTAGAATCACTAGGCATCGGCAAAGCCTGATAAACAACACCATCTAGAACTTCATGCGCAAATACATGATCATGTCCTTGGAAATAAATATCAACACCGTTATCTACAAATAGTTGGTGGATTGGTTTACCCCATCCTGGTCTATATTTATCAAATTCATATGTTCCATTCATGTTATAACCGCCCCATTCAAAATACTTTGCAGTTGATACACCTCCTCTACCTTGACCACGAGTATGGTGATTAAAAACAAATTTATATTTTGCAGTACTCGATTCTAAGGTCGCTTTTAACCAATCATATTGAGGTTTACCAAAAGACCATTCCCAGTTCTTGGGTTTTGCAGAAGTATCGCATTGATCTCTATAGGCATCTAAAACCACAAAAAGTGCATCACCCCATGTCCAAGAATAGTAATTTTCAGGATTGCCAACACCATAAGGTTCAAGATCTTGATTCCCCGAATAAAATCCATTAGGAAAAGGATTCGGATAATAATACTTTCTCCATAAGGTGGCATTTATTCCAAGATTATTGGGTGGATTTTTTGCAATCCAATAGTCCATTTCGCCTTCGTGATTACCCAAACACACATAAAAAGGAATAGAATGACAAATAGAACCTAGAAAAGGTCGATAATCTTCATGCAATACCCTTAACTGTTCAGATGTGATGGTGGTTGGAAAATGGTCGTCGCCAAAAATATCCCCCAAAGAAATCATGAAATCGGGTTTGTCCTTGGCTTGGTTGTTTAAACACAATTGATAAATACTTTTTACCCCTTTTTTATCGTACAAATGTTCATCGGCTTCAATGGTGAAAGTAAATGATTCTCCTTTAGACCTTTGCGTGCGAAATGAAAATTCCGGACTTGAAAGAAAGGAAGAAGCCACAGGACTTTTATAACGCACACGATAATAATACTGTGTGCTAGGAATTAACGACATCATTGTAATTTCTGCCGTTTGAGATGCGCCTATGCTCGTCTGCGCGGTACTTTTGATGTACTGCCCAGACTGAGTACCATATTCTAAATAAGCGATGGCAGATTGATAAAACAGCAAACTCGCTGTAATAGAAGTGTCAGTGGGTCGGCCAAGAATAACATTGAAATTCTGAGATTTCAGATGGTTAACCTGGGTAAATAAAAATAATAAAAGGAGAATGCTAAGATTCTGTAATTTTAATTTCATCAGTTCGTTTGTTTGGTTTAGTGGTTGTAAAACGAACTAGTATTAAAAAAGTTACAGGTTTAATATTCGAATTTCTATTCGTCTATTTTTGGCTCTGCCTTCTTCGGTATCGTTACTTGCATTTGGTTTGCTGGAACCAAAACCCTTGGCCACCAATCTTAATGGTGCAACACCCAATTTCTCAAGGTATGTTTTTACCGATGCAGCCCTGTTTGATGACAGTTCTTTGTTGTGTGCATCAGAACCAGAATTGTCTGTATGTCCAGATATTTCAATTTTCATTTGAGGATTTGCCGTCAACAATTGAATGACTGTTTTTAATTCAACTTCACTTTCTGGTTTTAAATCAAATTTATCTATATCAAAGAAAATGTTGTTTAAGGTTACAACCTGATCCAACTTAATCTTATCTAGATATGATTCAATCACATACGGCTTATCGATGGTTGATTCAGTTGGTTGAAAGTTTCGTGAATCCAACAAATAGCCTTTGGCCATAGAATGCAATGCATAATTATTTCCAGCTACAATGGGTATCAAGAAAGATGAAGTACTATCTTCAAAAACCACTTTTTGAGTTTGCAGATTCACCAATCGAATGCTTGCCGCAATTTCTTTTTTGGTTTGTTTGTCATATATCTTGCCCAACAAATAATTGACTGGCCTTGGTTTGAACTTATCAATTAAATTGATCGAGTATAAATCAAGTCCGCCAAATCCACCTTCTCTAGAAGATGCGAAATAGGCTTTTTGACCAATTGCATCCACATAGAATCCCAAATCATCTTGATTTGTATTCACCCCTTTCCCTAAATTTTCAGGTTTTGACCATTGACTTTCTTCATTCAATCTTGCCATGAAAATATCATGCTGCCCAAACCCTGCGTGACCATTGCTTGCGAAATATAAAGTTACTCCGTCATAATGTAAAAACGGTGCTTCTTCATCGAATTTTGTATTAATGGTAGGACCTAAATTCGTTGGTTTGGTCCATTTTCCGTTCACCTTTTTTGTGATCCAAAGATCTTTACCGCCCATACCACCAGGCCTTGAGCTTGCAAAAATAATGGTATTTCCATCACCGCTTACTGATGGTTGCGCATCCCATTGCGGAGAATTTACCACTCCCCCCAAATTATTGCGTTCACCCCATTTTTCACTCGCCATTTCGGAGTAAAAAATATCACAACTTCCATATCCTCCTTGATTACAAACGGTATAATATAGAATTTGATTTTTAGGGCCGAAGTAAACAGAATTGGTACCTTCGTTTTCCTCCGTATTAATTTTACCTGGCGCAAAGCGAGATTTCTCCCAGCCGTTTGGCCCCATTTTGGCAACATAAAAATCTTCCTGGCGATTTACCAAACGGGTATAAACCAAAGTATTTCCATTGATTGGCATTCCTGGCCAGTATTCATTTAAATTCGAATTAATTGCCTCACCCAAGTTTTGAATTTGCATTTTCAACAAATCACCCATCTCAGCTTTCGCCATTTGAATAGACGCTTTTAACCTATCTACTTTGGCTTTCATGCTGGGTGCTGCCCCATCTTCATTGGGATTAAAATTTGGCATGAGCGGAACACTATCGAACCTACTTAAATAATATAAAGCTTCATCAAATCTCGACAACCGATATAGATAAAATCCAAAATGGTAATATTCCGATTGATAAACAGAATCTGCTTTGATACAATTTTTATGAGATTTGATTGCATTGGCACTGTCTTTTAGCGCTTCGTAAATTTCAGCCTGAATGGCATAAGCCGTAGAAGACGAAGGATCGCATTTGATTGATTTTTTAATACTATTTAAGGCTTCATTGTAGAGTCCAACCTGAAAATCAGCATATGCCTTATCCTGAAGTTCCACACACTTTTTCTTTTGCGCAGACATTGTCCCCCAAAATAAAAAAAAGGCAAAAATCAATACAATTCTCTTCATAAAATCATTCCTATACAAAGTAAGTGCCAATTATTTCCAAACGAAAGTTTTTAAAATTTCGTTTACGTCTTGTTCTAAAAATTTGAAAACCGGATAAATAGAATCTGCTTGCGTTTGCTTGTTGAAATAGAGTGCGCCTCTTAAGAAATGCTTAGAACTATCGGTGGTAAAAAAATTCAAATTGGTGGCCGTATTGCCCTGAATATGAAAAATCAACCCAGGAACTTTGGGATTAATATTGGTTACGGGTTCTTCTAAAATATCTTCCGCACGCTGCAAGTGTTTATTAACCAAGCTCCTAGAATCTGAAACCAACGAATCATATTCATTCCAACTTTTAAATTGATAATAGGTAAAATGCAAAGTTGCGTTGAGCGTAGGAAAATGTAGGTTATACCAATGTTTGCCTTTGGCATCGGCATCTGGCAACATGATGGAATAATGAGGGATTTGAAACGTGAAAGGACAATCTTTGTTTTCAAATTTAAAATATTTCTTATGGGGCAAAACCAACTTCGGATATGCGTGAGGTTTTGGCACATAATGATCGTTGGAACCACATGAAAACATGGCTACAATCACCGTGAATAGAATACTTTTTACAACTAAATTTCTCATATCTTCGGTAAAATACTTTTTATTTTTTTCACTTTTCGTGGATCTGCCGATTCCACAATAAATTGAACATCATTTATTGTTACAGCATCTCCTTTTTTAGGAATTCTACCCAATTTTTCGGATATCAAACCAGCCAATGTATCTGATTCAAAATCTTCTTCTTCAAACAAGGTAATAGGAAGATTGGTTTCTCTCAAGAAATCTACAATCAACGTTTTTCCTTCATATATAAACGTATGGGAATTGAGTTTAATGTAATCGGGAGTTTGCTCATCAAATTCATCGTTTAGTTCACCAAATACTTCTTCTAAAATATCTTCCAATGTTACCATACCAGAAGTACCTCCAAATTCGTCTACCACAATGGCAATATGCCCATGTTTTTGCCTCAACTCTTGCAACAAATCGTCGATTGCCTTGTTTTCTGGAATAAAAAACGGCGGATAAATGAGTGATTGCCAATTGAAATCAGGATTTTCATTCAGATAAGGCAATAGGTTTTTTGAATTTAAAACCCCAATAATCTGATCCAAATTTTCTTTAAAAACGGGCATTCGAGAATATCCCATTTCGAGGGTAATCTTTAAAACTTCATCAAATTTAGCTTCGTGATCAATGGCAATCATATCCAAACGAGAAACCATAATTTGTTTCACTTGAATATTCCCCATATTAACAATTCCTTTCAAGATTTCTTTCTCTTGCTTGGCATCGTCTTCGTCTGTGGTTAAATCAATTGCTTGCGATAATTCTTCGGGTGTAAGTTCTGGAGTAACGGTTTTGGCATTTTTTTCCAAAAATTCACCCACTCTTTCCAAAACAGAGGTAAATGGATATAAAATCCAAAAGAAAAATCGCATTGGATGCACCAAAAAACGAGCCGATTTTCTGTAATTCTGTGTTGCATAAACCTTTGGCATAACCTCACCAAAAATTAAAATCACCAAGGTAACAAGAATGGTATCGATCAAAAATTCCAACCAAGGATATTTCGCATTATTGAGAATATATTCATAGAAAAGTTTTGAAAAAAGCACAAATGCTACAATAACCAAACTATTCAACAGCAAAATGGTAGCCAACAAATGTTTTGGCTTCGAGAGCAGTTTCAAAATATAATGTGAAGATTTATGCTTATCGGCCTGCAATTCTTCCAAATCATTTTCTTTGTGTGAAAAAAAAGCATTTTCAGAAGCCGCACAAATTGCGGAAACCACCAAACAGGCAACCATTGCAAACAGCAAGGTTATAAGGGTTGGAACGTCCTCGGAAGGAATATCCTTAATAAAATCTATGTTTAATAAAAAGGCGTTAGGGCCGGCGTCGTCCATTGGGTTAATTTAAATTATCTGAATCTGAAAATGGTTTGTCGTTGTCGTCAAAAGGATCAATACCTGAATTTCTTTCAGTATGTTCCTCACGATTTCCCAACATGCTGTTCATCATTTGAAAACTAGTTACACGAATTTTTCTAAGTTGCTTTTCAATTCCTTCAGCATCAACATATTTGTCGGTTCTAATTTTGCCTTCTACATACAAAATATTTCCCTTTTTGAAGTATTTTTCGGCGGTCAATGCTTGCTGATCCCACATTTCCAAATTATGCCATTCCGTACTTTCCATTCTTTGTCCGTCTTTGGTATAAAAATCATTGGTAGCCAAAGAAACATTGGCCACAATTCTGCCATTGTCTAGCTTGCGTATAACTGGGTCTTTTCCCAAACGTCCGAGTAAAATTACTTTGTTTATCATGGTCTGAAGTTACAATTGTAAGTGGTTTAATATTTTCAACATCAATTTGTGCATCGGAAAGGTACGAATTTCGTTAGAATTAACCAAAAAATACGATTTCGACAATACAATATTATTCGGAATAGATGACAAATGCCAACAACGGGCAAAAATTGTTTGATGCGTGAGTAAATGTTTAAAATCAGCGAGGTCTAAAATTTGCAAATACGATGGTTCAATACCCAATGTTTCAATAAACTCCGAAGGAAATTCTTCCAATGAATCAGATTCAACGCTTGGAAATTCATGCAATCCACCCCAAATGCCTTTACTGGGCCTACAAACGAGCATCAATTTGCCGTCTTGCTCTATTCTAAAAAAATGCAAATATTTTTTAGTGGGCTTATTTTTAGGGACAACGACTGGGAAATCAGAAATTCTATTGTACTGAAAGGCAAAACACTCAGAATTGATAGGGCATTTTTCACAATTTGGTTTTGTTGGCGTGCACAACGTTGCGCCCAATTCAATCATTGCCTGATTAAAGGTATCCGGTTGTGTATGAACAATTTCAGCGTCGAGTAATTGTTGTACCATTTTAAAAAACTTAGGGGAGTTAATGGGCAAATCAATCCCAAAAAATCTCGCCGAAACGCGTTTTACATTTCCATCAATTGCGGCATGCGGTAATTGGAAAGCAAATGAAGCAATGGCGGCAGCGGTATAATCACCTATGCCTTTAAGCGACCTCAATTTTTCATAATCGGCTGGCAATTCTGAATGAAACTGATTTACAAGCTGTTTTGCAGCTGCATGCATGTTTCTAGCACGGGCATAATACCCCAAACCTTGCCAAATTTTTAAGATTTCAGACTCTTTTGCTGCTGCAAGCGTCGAAATATTTGGAAATTTATCGACAAATTTCAAAAAGTATCCACCACCTTGATCGACCCTAGTTTGTTGTAAAATTATCTCCGAAACCCATATCTGATAAGGAGTTACATTTTCGCGCCAAGGCAATTTTCGGTAAACTTGTTGATACCACGTCAATAAATTAGGGATAACATTTTGCATAAATATGGTGCAAAAAACGTGTTTATTTAGTTTTTTTGCACATTGAATCATGACAAAGTCAGAAATCGTAAACGAAATTGCCGTGCGCACAGGTCTTGAAAAGGCTGCAATTGCGGACACTATTGACAACTTATTTGTTGTTGTAAAGAACTCTATGGTGAATGGTAACAACATTTACTTAAGAGGTTTTGGAACATTTGAGCTTAAGGAAAGAAAAACGAAAGTTGCTCGTAACATCAAAAGAAACACTTCTTTGGTAGTACCTGCACACTATGTAGCTCGTTTTAAACCTGCAAAAGAATTCGCTGCTCAAGTGAAAGAAAGCAAGGTATTGAACGACAAGTTATAAGCTATCCTGCTTAAGTTTTTTTGGTGAAAAAACCCTCAAAAGAAATTGTAATTGCCGTTGCGTCAGCAACTGTATTCACTTTGATTCTAACCATCAACCGTTGGAAGTCAAATCAAGCTACACCATCTACCGGTAAAGCCAACATGTCTATGCAAATGGGGCAAGTTGAACAAGCACCGGTAGATCGTGTTGCTTTTCTCAATGCTGTGTTCGACAAAACGAAACCACCTGTCGACATTTCCAGAATTTTGCTCTCTCCTCCGGGATCAATGGGCAAAGACAGCAGCTTAAAAGCCCTAAAATGGGCTCAAGAAACCCAAAATCACGCATTAATTTCTCTCATTGAACTCGACTTGGTTGCGCTTTTCCGTGAAGGCAAAGAAACCGAAGTTGCCAGAAACCTCATTTTTAACGGTGCAGAATATGTGGATGCACCAAAAATTAGCGCTTTTTTGTTTCAACAAGGGAAAATTTTGATTGATAAAGGGTTGGCTGAAAATCCCAAAAACATGGACTTGAGAAATGCATTGATTATTTATCAAAGTGAATATTTGAATCAACCAATGCAATTTTTAGCCACGCTAAAAGAGTCGTTACTCATTGATAGTAACAACGTTGAGTTGCATTTCATCCATCTAAATTTGTTAAAAAAATCGCAACAATGGGAAAAAGCGATAAAAAAATGCCAAAAATTGGTATCTTTGCAACCCCAAAATCCTTATTGGTTGTTTGAAACAAGCAACACATACGGCAACATGGGAGACTCTCTCAACGCGAAAATCTACCTAGATTTAGCGGTGAAACGTCAAAAGAACCTAAAAAAATAACCTTTTAATATATACAGATATGCCAAGTGGTAAAAAAAGAAAAAGACATAAAATCGCGACTCACAAGCGTAAAAAACGTTTGCGTAAAAACCGTCACAAAAAGAAATAAGCGATAATTATTTACAATCTTGTCTAACGAATTAATCATAAAACGAAGTTCGTCAGGAATAGAGATTGCCTTACTGTCTGATAAAAAATTAACGGAATTCCATCAAGAAACCGTCGACTCGTCTTTTCAAGTCGGCGATTTCTATTTGGGTAAAGTACGAAAAATTTCGCCATCACTCAATGCAGCGTTCGTCAATGTTGGCGGAGAAAAAGACGGCTTTCTAACCTATTTCGACCTCGGGCCCAATGTTCGGTCATTGCAGAAGTTTGTCCGAATGGCACTCGATGGAAACCCAAATGCCGGTGACCTCGATTCATTTGAACTTGAAGAACAAACCGTAAAAACCGGCAAAATAAGCGCCGTTGTTAAATCGGGTGAGCAAATCTTAGTTCAAGTAATGAAAGAACCCATCGCCAATAAGGGTCCTAAAATTACTTGTGATATCTCCCTCCCCGGTCGCTATTTTATCCTAGTGCCCTTTTCTAGGCAAGTTTCCATCTCCAAAAAAATTGGTAACGCCAAAGAAAAAGCCCGCCTAAAAGACCTAGCTCACTCTATTAAACCCAAGAACTTTGGTGTTATTGTGAGAACCGTTTCTGAAGGCGTTGCACTTGAAGAACTCGATAAAGACCTTAGAGACCTTCTCAAAAAATGGGATGAATTGGTGATTGGACTTCGTAAGGCTTCCGTTGGACAAAAAGTTATTGGAAATGCAAATCGTATCGACTCTCTGTTGAGAGACATTCTGAACGATTCATTTTCGCAGATTTCTGTGGATGATGCAGAAATGCACGCGTCCCTCAAAAAAACCTTGGAAAAATATAACATTGATGCCAACAAAATCTTAAGGCATTACCAAGGGAAATTGCCCATATTTGATCAATATGGCATCAACAAACAAATCAAATCTTCTTTCGGTAAAAATGTTCCGTTTAGCGGCGGTGCCTATTTGGTAATTGAACATACCGAAGCATTGCACGTTATCGACGTAAACAGCGGAAATACATCGTTTGACCCGTCTAACCGCGAAGAAAATGTGTTCAAAGTGAACACAGAAGCAGTGGAAGAAATAGCGCGTCAAATTCGACTTCGCGACATGGGTGGAATCATTGTAATTGATTTCATCGACATGAAAGACCCTAAGAAGAAAACCGCGCTTCACCAAGCGCTTAAAGACGCAATGTCGAAAGACCGCGCTCGACATAATATCCTTCCTATGAGCAAGTTTGGGTTGGTACAACTCACCCGTGAGCGTGTTCGTCCAGCGTTGGAAATTGCAACTTCTGAAATTTGTAGCACTTGTATGGGATCTGGCAGAGTAGATAGTTCCGTTCAGCTCATCGGTAAAATTGAAAACGAAATTACCTATCTGTGGGAAAATATGAACCAAAAAGGCGTAACGCTAAGAGCAAATGCCCTTATTACCCACTACTTCAAAGCCGGTTTTCCTTCAATTAGAATGAAATGGTGGCTCAAACACAAGCGTTGGCTTAAACTTGAAACTGATCCTAACTTGCCAATTACTGGTTATGAACTAATTAATGCCGATAAACAGGTCATTAACAACAGTTTATAAGCAAATATTACCTCCAATTCCTCCTTTTCTCGCTTTTTCTTTAAGGAAAAATCATAAAAATTTTATGCCTATTTAAGGATTCACCTTAAAAATACAGTGATGGTTGTAACTTTTTACAGCATGAATGCGTCAAATCCATTTTACATTCGCAGACATGAAATTAAAACTACCATTCTTTCTATTTTTATTTCTATCATTTCTTTCAAATGGCCTAAGTGCTCAATCTGAAAGTTCTGATTTAGGAGGGACACAGACCATTCGTGGAACTGTGAGAGACCGTGAAACTCAAAGAGCCATTCTTGGTGCAAAAATCAGCATCGACAACCATTCAATCTCCGATTTAACCAAGGATGATGGTTCCTTTATATTATTGGGGGTTCCTTTGGGTCGACAAAACCTAACCGTTGAAGCTAAAAATTATCGCATTGCCAACCTTCCCAATATCGTTGTAACATCGGGAAAAGAGGTTGTGATGAACATTGATCTTGATGAAGATTTCGAGAGTATTACCGAAGTTGCAATCAAAGCAAAAAAGAAAAACGACCAACTCAACAATGATGCGGCACTTGTTTCTGCCCGTTTGTTTACGGTAGACGAAACAGATCGTTTTGCAGGAAGTCGTGGAGACCCAGCAAGAATGGCTTCTAACTTTGCAGGGGTGCAAGGTGCAGACGATTCCCGAAATGACATCGTGGTGCGTGGAAACTCACCAAGTGGCATTTTGTGGAGAATGGAGGGAATAGACATTCCCAATCCTAACCATTTTGCCATCCCAGGAACCACAGGTGGTTCCGTATCCATTATCAACAATAAAATTTTAGGAAATAGTGATTTCTTCACTGGAGCATTCCCTGCCGAATACGGCAATGCCATTGCCGGGGTTTTCGATTTAAAACTCAGAAATGGGAACAACAAGAAACATGAAATTAGTTCTCAATTGGGTTTCTTAGGTTGGGATTTTATGGCTGAAGGTCCGCTGAGTAAAAACTCAAAAGCTTCCTATTTATTTACCTATAGATATTCTACGTTGAGTTTATTTAGCAAACTCAAAATTCCAATTGGAACCGATGCAACTCCCAACTATCAAGACGCATCATTCAAATTAAACTTCCCAATGAAAAATAACGACAATTTTTCCGTTTTCGGTATTGGGGGAACGAGTAACATAGATATCAAAATAAGCGATCAAAAGAAACCAGCAGAAAATCTCTATGGCGACAATGACCGCGACCAATATTTTGGATCGAATATGGGGATTTTGGGAGCTTCTTATCAAAAATCATTGGGAACTTCTTCTTATTTGAAAATGGTAGTAAGCATGTCAGGACAAGCTGTTAACGCGCATCACGATCTGATTTTCAGACAATTAGATTTAGCCACAAATGAATTCAGGTATGATTCAATTGTACCGTTCATGGGATATAATTTCCAAACAATCACGCGTGGAACACATATTTTCATGAACCAAAAATTATCTCCTAGGAGTACGGTTAAATATGGTATTCAGTACACCAATTATGGATACAACATGATTGATACTGTAAGGGATTTATCGTTAAAACCAAACAGATATTGGACGTGGAACACCCGTTGGAATGCAATTGGTTCGGCCAATATGGTGGTGCCATATTTCCAATGGAAGTACAAATTCAATCCTAAGTTAAGCATGGTAGTTGGATGGCAGGCACATGTATTCCAAATCAAATACACACCAAGAACTGAAGATTCTTTCAAGAAAGCAAAATCACATACTTCCAATTATTTCGTTCTGCCAAGACTTTCTTTCAGATACCAAGCCAGCAAAAAAAGCACCTTTAACTTGGGAACGGGTATTCATACACAAAACCAACCCAGTTATGTCTATTTCTATGATTACCGCGAAAAAATTGATACTTCGAAAAGAACAAGTCCTAAAAACATCAGCATGGACTTGACCAAAAGTGCGCATATAGTTTTAGGATGGGATTATTCTTTGGGGCAATCTAGCAGAATTAAGGTTGAAACTTACTATCAATACTTGTGGGGAATTCCAATTGACAGGGAGTTCACACAAACATCATTTAGTTTGGCCAATACAGGTTCTGGATTCAGCAGATTTTTCCCGAACAAACTTGTGAATGAGGGAACAGCCTACAATTATGGATTGGAGCTTACTGTAGAAAAATTCTTTAGCAAAGGTTTCTACTATTTGTTCTCGGCCAGTGTATTTGATGCCCAATATACAGGCAGTGATAAAGTTACAAGACCAACAGACTTTAACACAAATTATGCGATGAATGGACTTTTTGCCAAAGAAATAACCCTTCCAAACAAGGCTGTTTTGAATTTTGGAGGTAAAGTTACCATGGCGGGTGCAAGAAGATACTCCCCAATGGATACGGCGGCCACTATTGCAATTAGAGAATATGTAGAATTGGATGCTCAAAAGAATACAGAAAGATTTGGAAATCCTTATTTCCGTTGTGATTTCAGAATATCTTACAAAGTAAATGGCAAGAAAATGTCGCATGAATTCGCATTGGATTTGGTGAACGTTTTCAACAACCAGAATATCTTGAAATATTCATATTCAGACGCCACAAAATCATCAAAAATTGACTACCAATTAGGGTTTTTACCCCTGTTTTATTACAAGTTAGATTTCAGTTTATAAAACAAACTCACTTGCTGGGTTGAGTTTAGCGGCAAGTGATTTTGTCATCATTCTGCGGGAAATGTCTACACAATCATACATGTGTAAAACCATTTCCCGCTTTTTTTTTGCCTTCACTTAACTTCGTGGTATATGAAGTTATTTTGGAGTATCATTTGCGTTGGATTAACCCTTTTTTCTTGTGTTAGTCAGAAAAAATACGATGCGTTAGGTCGTGAAAAAGATTCGGTGTCAAACGCCCTTACAACGAAGATTGATGATTGTAATGCAGTGAATGTTACGGTTAAAAATGAAGTTGTTGCCTTACAAGAAGTACAAGAACGTCAAAAACTCATCATTTCGAAACTTCAAGATAGCATTCAAATTTGTCAAAATGAATTGGATGAGAATCTAACTTACATTCGTTCACTTGGGGAATCTCATGATGAACAAAGACAAAAAATTGCTGCTGAATTAGACAAAAAGAACAAAGCCATTCAACAAAAAGAGTTGGAACTAAATAAAGCCTTAGCAAGTGCAGAAGCTGAGCGTTTGAGATTGGAAAACTTGAGAAAAGAGTTAGAAAAAGTAAGTGGAAGGGTGCGTGAATTGGAAGCTGAACTGCGTAGAAAAGATTCTGCCGTAATTCTGTTGAAAGATGCCATCATGAAGGCTCTCGCTGGTTTTGAGAAACTTGATGTTAAAGTTGAATATAGAAATGGTAAAGTGTATGTGATTTTACCTGAAAAATTGCTCTTCAAAAGCGGTAGCACTTCTGTAGATCCTAAGGGACAAGAAGCGTTGGTGGAATTAGCAAAAGCATTGAACAAAAAACCTGATGTTCAAGTGGCTGTTGAGGGACATACAGACAATGTGCCAATGAACGGCGAAACAATAAAAGACAACTGGGATTTGAGCGTTTTGCGTGCAACTTCAATTGCCAAAATCATGATCAATGAAGGTGGAATCAAACCGAAACGGATTTCGGCCAATGGTCGCGGTGAAACAGTGCCTGTTGCCAGCAATGATACTCCCGAAGGTCGTGCAAAAAACAGAAGAACTGAGATCATTTTAACCCCTCAATTGGATAAAATCCTCGATATTCTTAATAACAATTAAGTGGCCATCGTAATTGCCGTTATTGAGAATCATAAAAACAAAGAAATTGACCTTCTTTGTGCCGATTACCTCAAAAAACTCACAGGTACTTTCGCCACAAAACTTGAAATTTTACCCGCGGCTAGGGTTTCCGACCCTGTGCAACAAAAGTTGAAAGAAACCGAAACCATTTTAAAGCTGGCTAAACCAGGTGATAAACTCATTCTATGCGATGAACATGGCAAAAATCACGACAGTTTGAGCTTCGCTTCTTTAATAGACAAGGAACTGTCGAATATTAGGGGAAAAATCATTTTCGCCATTGGCGGTGCATACGGATTTACCCAAGAGGCACTGAAACAACATCCCTCGATAAAATTAAGCGATCTCACTTTCCCACATCATTTGGCCCGACTTGTTTTGGTGGAGCAAGTTTACAGAGCTTACAATATTCAAAAAGGCACAGGATATCATCATATATAAGTTGGTGAAACCTAATTTCTAGTGTAATTTCGCAACATGAATATTGAGGGAGATATCATTCAAGGTATAGAAAGTGCTATCGCGCATTTGTACCAGAATCCTGAATCAACACAGGTGAAAATTGAAAAAACCAAAACCGACTTTGTTGGCGATTATACTTATGTGGTTTTTCCAATTGTCAGAATTTCCCGAAAATCTCCTGAACAAACAGCTCAAGAAATAGGTGAACACCTCAAAGCCAATTGCAATATTGTGGCTGACTTTAATGTAATCAAGGGATTTCTGAACTTGGTGATTGACACCAATGTCTGGTTGAATTTCTTGACACAACATTGGGATAAAAACCAATTTTCACTTCCTACTAAAAATGAAAAAGTGATGATTGAATATTCATCACCGAACACAAATAAACCCCTGCACCTTGGTCATATTCGTAACAATTTGTTGGGATTTAGCTTGTCTCAAATTTTTGAAAAAAGTGGTTTCGAAGTAATCAAAGCCAATTTGATCAACGATAGAGGCATTCACATTTGCAAAAGTATGTTGGCTTGGAAATTGTTTGGGGATGGTGAAACACCGCAATCTTCTGGATTAAAAGGCGATCATTTGGTGGGGAAATATTATGTGGTTTTTGAAAACAAACTTCGAGAGCAAACCTCCGCAGATATTGAAAATGCCTTAAAAGGACAATTCACTTTCAGCGATGCAAATATCCAAAAACGCTATACTGAAGCCGTTTCAAAATTAAACGCAGCAACTGAAGAAAAACAGATTGCCAAAGCTCAAGACGACATTAAAGAATTGGTGAGAAACAATTCAACCCTGATGTTGCAGTGCCAAGAAATGCTCAGAAAATGGGAAGCCGCCGATCATGAAACCATTTCCTTGTGGAAAATGATGAATGATTGGGTTTATGAAGGATTTCATTCCACCTACACCAAATTAGGGGTTTCTTTCGATAAATTCTACTACGAAAGCAATACCTATAAATTGGGTAAAGATTTGGTTCAAGAAGGACTTCAAAAAGGTGTTTTCTTCAAAAAAGAAGATAACAGCGTTTGGATCGATCTCAGTGGCGATGGCTTAGACGAAAAATTGGTGCAACGTGGAGATGGAACCTCGGTTTATATCACACAAGATATTGGTACTGCGGAATTGAAATTCCAAGAATTTGGAATGAACCGAAGCATCTATGTGGTTGGAAATGAACAAGATTACCACTTCAAAGTATTGTTCCTTATCATGCAGAAATTGGGAAAATCTTATGCGAATGGACTTTACCACGCAAGTTACGGAATGGTTGATTTGCCTAGCGGAAAAATGAAAAGTAGAGAAGGTACAGTGGTTGATGCCGATGATTTGCTCAACGAAATGTATCAAACCGCCAAGGAAAAAACCATTGAACTGGGAAAAACAGATGGATTATCGGAAGAAGAACTCGATAATTTATACACGCATCTCTCTTTATCGGCATTGAAATTTTTCATTTTGAAAGTAGATCCTAAAAAACGCATGCTATTCAACCCCCAAGAAAGCATTGACTTCCAAGGAGATACAGGGCCATTCGTACAATATACTTACGCCAGAATTAAAAGTATTTTACGCCAAGCAGGTAACGAATGGCAAACGGGTGAAACCGCCAAAGCGTTGCATCCAGCGGAAATTAATACATTGAAAGTACTTTACGATTTCCCCGCAACATTGAACATGGCCTGTAACGAATATTCTCCTGCAGTAATGTGTCAATATTCCCTCGACTTAGCAAGAGCTTATAACCGTTTGTACAATGAAGTATCCATTTTGAGAGAAACTGATGCTAGCCTGAAAAACCTCAGACTTAAATTGGCCTATTTCACCTCTGAAACTTTGAAATTCTCTTTGAATTTATTGGGAATTCACGTTGTAGAAAGAATGTAATCAATTTGTTACCAGAACCTTAAAAGTTCGATTTCCTTGTTTAATTGAATACATTCCTGGTTTCAAATTTGCAGTTTCTATTTCAAATCCATCCCTTTTCTGAACCAACTGCACCTTCATTTTTTGTCCAAGTGAATTGTAAACTTGTGGCAAAGTCATCCATTGTGTGTTGAATATAACCTTCATTCCATGAGGTACTGGATTTGGATATAAACCATTTTTAGCAATTTCTAGCAAGCTAGACTGATTGGTATTGCAACTTAACGCATTGATATATTTCCAAATATCGTTGTTATACAACGGCGGTATAGACCCATTGTCGCCGGGTGGATTTCCCATTCTCATCCAAACCATATTTTTTGAGGGAACTACATTCAAAACCTGACCATTTTTACCCAGGGCCATATAGGTATCGTCTGGAGCATCAACAGAAATTGATCCAGGGAAAACAAGCTGGGTTTGAGGCAACATAAACGATTGTTTCCCATTTAGCCAAGTTAAAAATCCATAACTGTTGTTGATGTTTTGACTTGTATGGGTCATTTGATAGAAATAATTGGTATCAGATAAAACATAGCTGCCATTCCACTTCCCTTTGTTCAACAGCAGCAATCCAAATCTGGCCATACTGCGTGAATCTGATCCATATACATTGTTGTAACCTGACTTAAAATACAGTCCTTTCATGCCAATGGGATTGGCTATTTTTTGATAAACAAATAAATTCAATGTTGTTCCAGTGGCTGATTCTATTACTTTGTCTAACAAGGTGTAAGGGGCATTGTGATAAGCCCATCGGTTCCCTGCATCACCTTTATATTGCAAGCAGGAAGGCAAGGTGCAATCAGGATCCGTCACATCATCCCTCAGCCCAGTTGTCATGGTGATTTGATTCCAAATTTTGATTGAATCTTCCTGAGATTGAGACAAGGACGTCCACCCTGTTCCCAAAAATTTCGAACTTTTATCCGAGAGGGAAAGTTTTCCTTCCGCTTGTGCTATCCCCACACAAAATCCAGTTAATGTTTTACCTGCGCTCGCCCAATACCAATTGCTGTCTTTTGTGAAACTACCAAAATACTTTTCAAGCACAATTTTGCCATTTACAAGAAGGATAAATGACTTGGAATTGGTTTTTTCTAGAAAATTATAGAGACTGTCGATCCTTTCCTGGCAATACCCAAACCTCTGAATAGACAATGTGTCCCAAGTTCCTGTTTTCGGAGGGAAATACGTCTGAGACAACCCTTTTCCAATAAGTACAATGAAACAGGCAATTAGAAAGAAGGTTTTTTTAATTTTGAGGGACATAAACATAGAACGAAAATAGGCATTAAATTGTTACAATTTAACGATTTGCTATTCCAATCGATCAGGATTTTCTTTGATAAACTGTGCCCACCCCCCAGTTTTTTTCCCAGTATTTTTAGTGGTACCAAAAGTACGGGGTTGGAATTGGTACAAATGACAAAGTGCAGCGGCTAAACCATCAGATGCGTCAAGTGTTTCTGGGGCTTGTTCAAATTGGAATTGAGCATGGAGCATTGCCAAAACTTGTTCTTTTGAAGCGGCACCATTGCCACAAATGGATTGTTTTATTTTCCGTGGAACATATTCATAAACGGGTACATTTTTTGAAATGGCAGCTGCAATTGCAACCCCTTGTGCCCTACCCAATTTGAGCATACTTTGTACATTTTTACCATAAAATGGTGCTTCAATGGCCACTTCTGTTACCCCAAAACCGTTGATAAGCGCAACAATTCTCTCGAAAATATGAAAAAGCTTCTCCCCATGATCTTCAATTTTATTCAATCGCACAACACCTAATGTCTCTAAAATTGGGGTTTTCCCTTCAACTTTAACAATACCATAACCGAGTAAATTTGTACCTGGATCGATACCTAAAATAATTCGTGGAGAATTCACCATACAAAGATGTGCAAATAATAGAAAATACAACAAAAAAATACGAAATTTGCATCAAATAGATTAAATAAATAAGAAAATGGCTTTTGATATTGAAGTGATTAAATCTGTTTACGAAAGAATGCCCGAGCGTGTAAAAGCAGCTCGTCAACTTCTTGGTAAACCATTGACGCTAACTGAGAAAATTTTATATTCTCACCTTTGGGAAAATCCTGCAACACAAACTTTTGGAAGAGGCGCGGATTACGTTGACTTCGCTCCAGACAGAGTTGCCATGCAAGATGCAACGGCTCAAATGGCTTTGTTGCAATTCATGCAAGCTGGAAGACCTAAAGTGGCTGTACCAAGTACAGTTCATTGCGATCACTTAATCACAGCAAAAGAAGGCGCTTCTACTGACTTAGCAGTTGCCAACAACGAAAGCAAAGAAGTTTACGATTTCTTGGCTTCTGTATCAAACAAATATGGCATTGGTTTCTGGAAACCAGGTGCTGGTATCATTCACCAAGTTGTATTGGAAAACTATGCTTTCCCTGGTGGAATGATGATTGGTACCGATTCTCACACTGTAAATGCAGGTGGTTTGGGTATGATTGCCATTGGTGTTGGTGGAGCCGATGCTTGCGACGTAATGGCTGGTTTGCCATGGGAGCTAAAATGGCCTAAATTAATTGGAGTTAAACTTACCGGAAAATTAAATGGTTGGTGCTCTGCTAAAGATGTTATCTTGAAAGTAGCTGGTATTTTAACCGTAAAAGGTGGTACCGGTTGCATCGTTGAATATTTTGGTGAAGGTGCTACTTCAATGAGTTGCACAGGTAAAGGAACCATTTGTAACATGGGTGCTGAAATTGGAGCTACTACTTCAACTTTCGGTTACGATGAAAGCATGGAACGCTACTTGCGCGCCACTGGCCGTGCCGATGTTGCCGATTTAGCAAATGGCGTTAAAGAACATTTAACCGCTGATTCTGAGGTTTACGCAAACCCAGAACAATATTTCGACCAAGTAATTGAAATCGACCTCAATACTCTTGAACCATATTTGAACGGTCCTTTCACTCCAGATTTGGCTACTCCTATTTCTAAAATGAAAGAAGAAGCGGCTAAAAATGGCTGGCCTACTAAAGTTGAAGTGGGATTGATTGGTAGCTGCACAAACTCTTCTTACGAAGATATTTCTCGTGCGGTTTCTTTGGCGAAACAAGTTTCTGAGAAAAACCTTAAAACCAAAGCCGATTACCTCATTACTCCAGGTTCTGAGCAAGTAAGATACACCATTGAAAGAGATGGTTTCTTAGATACATTCGATCAAATTGGTGCAAAAGTATTCACAAATGCTTGTGGTCCTTGCATTGGTATGTGGGATAGAATGGGCGCTGAAAAACAAGAGAAAAACACCATCGTGCATTCTTTCAACAGAAACTTTGCAAAACGTGCCGATGGCAATCCAAATACTTACGCATTTGTAGCATCTCCAGAATTGGTTACAGCTCTTGCCATTGCGGGTGATCTTACATTCAACCCATTAACCGATACTTTAACCAACGAAAATGGTGAACAAGTTAAACTTGATCCACCTACAGGATTTGAATTGCCTGCAAAAGGTTTCGCAGTGGAAGATGCTGGCTATCAAGCTCCTGCAGCCGATGGATCTTCTGTTCAAGTAGCAGTTTCTCCAACAAGTAACCGTTTGCAATTGCTCGATCCATTCCAAGCTTGGGAAGGCACCGACCTCACTAACTTGCGTTTATTAATCAAAGCAAAAGGTAAATGTACCACCGACCATATTTCTATGGCTGGTCCTTGGTTGAAATTCCGTGGTCACTTAGACAATATTTCAGACAACCTATTGATTGGTGCTATCAACTTCTTCAACGAAAAAGCGAATGCAGTTGTAAACCAAGAAACTGGAAAAACAGATACAGTACCTGCTACTCAAAGAGCGTACAAAGCTGCGGGTATTGGAAGTATTGTTGTAGGTGATGAAAACTACGGGGAAGGTTCATCTCGTGAGCACGCCGCTATGGAACCACGTCATTTGGGTGTGCGTGCTGTATTGGTGAAATCTTTCGCCCGTATCCATGAAACCAACTTGAAAAAACAAGGTATGTTGGCCTTAACATTTGCCGACAAAGCCGACTACGACAAAATCCAAGAATCAGACAAAATCGATATCTTAGGATTAACAACATTTGCACCAAACAAATCATTGACAATGGTATTAAACCACGCCGATGGCAGCAAAGATGAAATCACTGTAAACCACAGCTACAACGACCAACAAATCGAATGGTTCAAAGCTGGTGGCGCATTGAATATCATCCGCAAATCAGTAGGTTAATCTTTTTGAGGGACATTATCCTCAAACTCTATAAAAAAAGGCGCCGTTGGCGCCTTTTTTGTTTTGTTAATAAAAATAACAAACTAGTCTTTACGTTTTAATGGGTAATCATTTAAATATAAAGTTTTCAAATCACTTATCTCACCAATTGAATCCAATTTGAAATGAACTATATATGAATCTCTTATTGTGGGTTCAGTTGGTCCTAGAACTACATTATTCTTAACAATTTTATAAATTCCTTTTTCTTCAATAGGAGCGAAACCCGGAATTATGCGGTGCATTGAATACTTGTTTTTTGAGGCATCAGCACTATCATAACTATATCCAAATGTTATTGAAATTCCAATTTCACTATTGCTAAATTGATAATTCTTATTAACCAATCCATCAATTTTCAAATGATGTAAATGCCACTGAGGATCCTTTTTAGAAAAAACAAGCATCAAAACAATTACAACACCGGCTGCGATGAAAAGAGTATTTTTATTATAATTAAAGTTTGGTAATTTCTTTCTAAGAAATCCATCAATTATGTCTTTTATTGAGTTATTTTTCATGTTAATTTTTTATATTTTTTAAAATTAATCATTATCCCAAGGATTCTCTTTATCCCCTTGAGATAAAGCAAAATGCAAATTGTCACTCTTGAAAGAAGGGGATCCATCAAATGCATCTGTAAAGGCAATCATGGTTCGATCTGAGTAAAAGGGAAAATTCTCTAAGTAAATTGCATAATACGTCTTTCCATTGTCTGTATATCTTTGCTTTGTAACGTTGGATAACTTTCCTGTGGTAGATTTACCCCAATTCCCTGAGTTAGGAAGTGCAGACCAAATTTCGTAAGTTTTATTGGGATTTAACTTCAATCTAACCCAAATTTTTTCACTTTGACTTGTTGAATGCCAAAATTTACCATTCTTTCCTACAATGTGTTCATCGATAAAAATTGGACTGATTTTCTTTTCCAAATCTGGGGTAAAATAGAAAATCAAAAACATGCCTAAAAACCTATATTTCTGAGATGCAGAACCTTTCCAAATCCAAATTTCATTCTCTTTAATCATTCTTCTAACTAAAATAATGAATAAAATTACTGCGGATAAATACAATAATGTTATAAACCATGATACAACATCATATGGGTATTTAGTAGCTAAACCCAAGATGGCGAAAATAACTACTGCGATGATTTTAACAATTGGACTGTCCTTTGTTAATTTTAATTTGCTTTTATTTGTTTCCATAAATACTTTTTATTTTAATAGTTAAAATTTTAGTGTAAATTAATCTTTTGCTAATAAGTGTGATTAATTTGTTTTGTTCATGCCAGGATATCCGTTTATACTGGCATATTTGCCTGAAGCAGATACATAACCTACTTTAACCATTCCAGACTCATCAAGCAAATCATTACCTTTTACGACACCATTTTGGTATTCTGGACTTTCTGTTCCCAACTGTGAAACAGCTGACCACTGACTCCCATTTATCGTCAATTTAGCTATCAAATCTAAACCTCCAACATACCTTTTTCCAGTATAAACCCCATCTATACTTTCCTTTACTGAAGTTGAACTTTGACTTAAATTTTGGGGCTCCTTTGTGTTACTGTTGTTTGACTTACTTCCGCAGGCATTCAACATTAACAAAATTCCCAAAAAAGGAATAACAGTTATTTTTCTCATATATTTCATTTTTTAATTACGTTAGTTTATTTCTATTTAATTTTTTCTGTACTTCACCCATTTAATGGTGGCACTTCCCCGTATTGCAATTTGTATTCATTGAGAAGTACTCTTTCTAATTCTCTGGCAGTTGGATGCGCGATATAATCAAACATTAACTGCTTATCAGTCAGATGCTTTTGCAAATTGGGATTGTTAAAAATCTTCATCCCACCACTATGATTATTTTGTTTCCTAGTATTATCACTACTATGAATGAAACATTTCAATCGATATTGAATCGAATTATTTTGAGATGACCCAATATACAGCAACCCTGATTCATCAATCCCTAATAACCTCATAATTTTATGTGGTTCATTGTCGTTCTCGAATAAAAATATCCGGTAAATTCCTTTTGTATTACTTGACAATAATTCAATATTCTCTTTTGTAAATAATTGCATAAATGGATATTCCTAATTATTCGTGAACAAATAAACAATCGAAACCCTCTGCTATTCAGTCCAAATAAGGATTATTCTTCCCGATTTGGGAAATAAAGTCCACTTCGGGACTTCGCAAAGAAAATAATTCACCCACAAAATTTATTAAACAAAGAATTTTATTGTAATTTTGAGAAAATCCTAGTTTATGAATAGCAAAATTGACCCAATTAAGGAAACAGACAACATAATTTCCAACATTAAGAAATTTCGTGAACTTAAAAATATTACCAGAGAACAAATTGCTGATGAACTTGAACTAAGTGCTTCTGGTTACTCCAAAATTGAACGCGGTGAAATTGAACTTTCAGTAACTAGACTAATTCAAATTGCAAATATCCTCGACGTAGAAGTAGCAAAAATTATGAACTTTGATATTACTACCGTTTTTAATATTTCCAACAATACAGGCATGAATGGTCAAGTTAAAGTTGATCATTATACCCAAAACAAAGACGAATATTTGGAAAAATATGTAAAACTTTTAGAAAAAGAGAATGAGGATTTAAAAAACAAATTAAACATCATTTAAAGATATACACCATTATTGATTAATAAAACACGTGAATATCAAATTCACCCCATCCATTAACCCATAAAAAATGCCCCTGAAATTCAAGGGCATTTTTTATTTATTATTTATCAATTATATAAACACATCACCCATTCACCCCATTATTTCATTTCGGGATTTATTGGCAACTTAGGATTACGCGCATACCACATATAGGTTTTTACACAATCAAAAATAGGAAATCCATTTCCTTTGTCGATTCCTTTTCCAGTTCTTACCACTACCATGTTTTCATTGTCTTTGGGCAACACGACATATTGTCCGCCCAAACCTTGGAAATACGAAAACTTGATGCCCCCAATTTCCCCCAACCAAAAAGAATGACCATAATTTAAACTCTTGTACGGCTGTTGGGCCATGGCCAAAAACGATGAATCTACAAGCTGTTCGCCCATGTAATTCTTACCGTGATGCATCACCAACAAACCCAATTTACCGAAATCACGAGAAGTTGCATCGAAGCAGCAGTACGACAATTCTTTGCCATTTTCTTTATCTAATGACCAATACGCAGGATACTCAGCCCCTATCCTTTTCCAAAGTCTTTCTTGGGCAAATTCCGAAATCGTTTTTACGGCAACACGATTGTTCTTATTTCCTTCATTAATGGCCGCCTGCAAAACAAATCCAAGCAACTGAGTAGATCCACTTTGATATTCAAATTTCTCTCCCGGTTTTTCTACCACATCAACGGTTCTCATGACTCCCTCAATATCATTTGAATAGTATGCTTTTGCGGTAATTCCAAATGGTGAAAGATAACTTTCATCCCAATTCAAACCTGCCGTCATGGTGCTTAAATGTCTCAATGTTAATTCCTTCGCATACTCGCCTTTGATCCATGGTAAATAATCAATAACCTTATCATCCCAAGAACCAATAAGTTTGTCTTGGATGGCCATTTGAACCAACAAAGTTGTAATTGTTTTGGCCATTGAAAAAGAATTCGTGCGGCTGCTATCCGTTGATCCATCAAAGTAATTTTCGGAAATCAACGTGTCATTTTTATACACCAAATAAGACCCCGATTGAGTCTTTGTTAACATTTTTAACAAATCGGGGTTCAACTCTATTGTTTTCTCAGCTTTCACCGTTGTGAATTTTTTTGACAAATCATTTGAAATGGGTCGCAAATCAAAATCTACCCAATCCTTGTAAGTGGGTGATTTTTCACCCTTTAGATAGGTCAAACTTACTCCCTTGATGAGATAATTGTAGGGAGAAATCCACAACAAGGCATAAATTAGAAAAAGCACTCCCAGAGTAACAAAGAGAATTTTTAGTTTTTTCATCGGTTAAATTTTAGTCAAATATATGAAATTCAACAAAAAAGAGCCCCCCCCTTGTTTTCATTTGTCTACAATTTTATTCAATTGTAAAGATAATGTCAGCAACAAGGCCTTCTTTGTCCCTCAAAATGATAAAACGCTTATATTTGTATATTATGTCAAAATTAAAAAAGTCTCTTTCTTTTCTATCCATCATATTTCTTTTCACCTTGCTATATTCCGTTGGAATTTTGCTTAAACCCAAGCATGCGCAAACTATATTAGGAGAAAAACCTGGTTTTTTTGAGCAATGGTTTGAAGCCAGAAAAAATGCGGATGGCATTGTACCTTCTTGGTTAAGAACACAATGGAGTAAGTGGGACAGAAACCAGGTAATTTCAAGAAATAACTTTGCCGTAATAGATAGCATCCACGAAATTGGACCTGAGGATATTGGCGGAAGAACCCGTGCAATGTGGGTAGATCCAACCAACGACAACCTAATTTTGGCCTGTGCTATTTCCGGGGGAGTTTGGAGAACTGAAAATGCCGGAGCAACTTGGAAACCCGTGAACGATCAGGAAATTTCTTTGATGCCCAGTTGTATTACTGCGAATCCTTTCAATTTGAATGAAATTTATTATGGAACTGGAGAATGCAGAGACGCGGGGGTTCACAACAACGGAAACGGCGTTTTTAAATCTACCGATAGAGGAAAAACATTTAAGCAGTTGGCCTCTACTGTTGGTGTTGCCGGAATGGACGCAATTTGGGACATAGAACATTCATTACAAGACAGTAACACCATTTTTGTGGGCACAAATTCACAAGGTTTGTACCGATCTATTGATAATGGAAACACATGGCAACAAGTTTTCATCGGGGGTAATAAAATGATTTCAGACATTTTGGTATTACCAAAAGGAAGGGTCATCATTTCACAACAATCGAATGCTGTATATATGTCGGATTCAAACGGTAAACCAGGAACTTTTGTGCAAATCACAAACTTTCCTAGCAAGCCTGTAGGTGGTACGTTCCGACGAATTCAAATGGCCAATTGTGCCAAATATCCAAACGTTGTTTACGCTCTTTTTGAGGGATATGCGTTTCAAGATGATCCCGCAGCGTTTTACAAAAGTAGCGATGGCGGTAAAAACTGGGTTAAAAAAACCACACCTGTGGATATTGGACCCGGATATCAAGCATACTGTGTGATGTTGGGTGTGAGCGCCGTAGATTCAAACCGAGTTGTTGCAGGTGGCGTAAGTGCCTGCTACACAACCAATGGTGGTACATCATGGAAGAATCTCTCTGGCAGTCATTCAGACCATCACTCTTTTGTTGCTTTGAGAAACAAACCCAATGATTTCCTTTTAGGAACAGACGGTGGAATTTATAAATTCACCTGGGGAATGGGAAATGCCACCGCCAACTTGAACAATGGCTACCATGTGACTCAATATTATGCTGGAGCTTATGGTTTAAATGGATTCAACTCTGTAGCAGGTGCTCAAGATAACGGAACTCATTATTCGTATGCAGCCATGAACAACCGCAAAATTTTTGGTGGCGATGGTGCTTACTGCCATATTGGTATGCAAGACGGAAGCGTGGCTTATGTATCCTATCAAAATGAAGGAATCAACCGAATAGACAATTTTGAAGGAGGCTTCGGAAATTCAAGCAGCATTGCCGATCCAAGATTTTCAACAGATGGCGTTGCCTTCATCAATGCCTATACCATGAACTTGGCCGACCAAGCCATGATTTTCTATAGAACCAATACTGGCATTTACCGCTCAACAGATTATGGTGAAAGTTGGGATAAATTAAACAAATCTTCACGTAGCGGAATAAAAGCAATGGCCTGCAGTGAAGATGTAAATCCTGTTTTCTATTACGGAGGATCTTCGGGCCAAATTTATAAACTCGAAAATGCCGCAACCGCTGCCGCAGGAACGGAAGTAAACTTCAATGCTACCGTACCAGCAAGCGTAACTTCGGATTACATCAACAGCTTCACTATCAATCCATTAAATAAATATCAAATATTTGCTTCGTTCACAACAGTAAGCAATCAGGGACGCGTTTGGAAAGTGAGCAAACTCGATAGTGTGAAACCCATTTGGGAAAACATTTCGGGCAATTTACCTCCAGGATTACCGGTAAATATGGTAGCTGTTGACCCTCAAGATCCAGAGAATAAAATTTTCGCCGCTACAGATTTCGGTTTCTATTTCACCATTGATGGTGGTAAAAACTGGCAAAAAGACACCCGTATCCCAAATGTGGAAATTCATGAAATTAAAATGAGAAATTCCGACAGAAGGCTTTTCCTATTCACCCATGGTCGTGGATCTTGGTCCATCAAGTTGGCTCCTTTGAGCAGCGTGAAAAAAATCAAGTCCAATGAAACTCAGATTAAAATTTTCCCGAATCCGGTAAACAACTCTTTCCAAATTGATTCTAAAATTGGAGAATCCATCCTAAATGTCTGTATTTATGCCATGAACGGACAATTGGTAATGGAACAAAAGTCCTACAAAGGGGCAATCAACACCGAAAAGCTTAAAAATGCTATTTACTTTGTTCAAGTAAAAACGAACAACAATTCATACACCCAAAAAATTAAAATCTCTCACTAAAATGCTTCCAAAAGAAATAGAAACGGCTTTAAAATCTCTTGAAACTGAAATTTCTGAATTATCAGAAATGCTGAAAGAAGTAAGCAATGACATCATCGATGGTGGATTTTCAGAATGCCCTATTTTTGTGGCCCATCAGGAGCATGCCAAAATTGGTGAAATGATTTTAGACAGAACGGAATTTGGCTTCCCATATTCCATTAATGCTACCGTTGTTGAACGACTTATTGAACTCAATGTTTTGAGTCAAGATAAACTTCCAGAATTTAAGAAAGCGTTGGGTGACCCTAAGAAAAATATGTGCATTTTGTGGCTGCATGGTGAACATTCTCAATTTATTTTCACACCATTCCTTAAAACGGCATCTGCATAAATGAGCAATCCTTCCGTAGAAATTGTCATATTAAATTACAATACAAAAAGTATTTTGGAGCAATGCTTGCCCCAAGTAATTGCAAATTCTCAATATGAAAATTGCAAAATTGTGGTGGTTGACAATGCCAGCACCGACAACAGTGCCGAGTTTGTTAAAAGTACTTATCCTCAATTAGAATTGATTGTGTTAGATTCCAATACGGGTTTTGCAGGAGGATATAACAGAGGATTAAAAAACAGAAAAGCAGATTATTTCGTACTATTAAATTCTGATGCAGAACCTGCTCATGGTTGGTTGGAACCAATGTTGAAAATGATTGAAGAATTTCCAAAGTTGGGAGCTTGTCAACCCAAAATATTAGATTATTTCAACCGCAACAAATTTGAATATGCCGGAGCTGCAGGCGGTTTTATTGATGTTTTTGGATATCCTTTTTGCAAAGGACGCATTTTCGGGAATGTTGAATTTGACCAACAACAGTACAATCAATCTCAGCAAATATTTTGGGCATCGGGGGCTGCAATGTTTATCAAAAGAGAAGCTTGGGAAAAAGCCAATGGCCTCGATGAAGATTTCTTTGCTCACATGGAAGAAATTGATTTATGCTGGAGACTTCAATTGTTAGGGTATGAAATCTACAATTGCCATGAAAGCACTTTCTATCACATGGGTGGTGCTACCCTTTCAAACCAAAATCCTCGAAAAACTTATTTAAATTTCAGGAATTCTTTGCTCATGTTGCACAAAAATTTACCCGCGGAAGTAAAAAATAAACGGATTTTTCAAAGAAAAATGTTTGATGGACTAGCTGCTTTCTTATTCCTTATACAAGGTAAACCAAAACACGTTTGGCAGATTTATAAAGCCCATCAATATTTTGATAAAGAGAAAAAACAATTTCAAATTTCACAAAATACCCAACCGTTAGAAAACCTAAAAGGCGTACTCAATCATTCTTTGGTATTCGGATATTTCCTGAGAGGTAAAAAAACTTGGGCCAATTGGTTCTTGAATTAAACCGACCTAGGGTGATATTTCACCAACGTATCCGCCAAATAATTACGGTCCAAATGCGTGTAAATCTCTGTGGTTGTGATGGATTCATGTCCTAACATTTCTTGAACTGCCCTTAAATCTGCACCAGCTTCCACCAAATGTGTGGCAAAACTATGTCTAAAAGTATGTGGACTAATCACTTTATCAATTCCCGCCATGAGAGCGGCCTTTTTAATAAACAAAAATACGGATTGACGTGTTAACCCCCTTCCATATCGGTTCAAAAAGACCAAGTCCCTATCTCGTTTGGCAATATTCAATTTATTTCGTATATTACTTGTATATAGTTGAATATGTTTAATTGCACGTTCAGAAATGGGCACCAAACGCTCTTTATTGCCTTTACCCAACACCTGTATAAATTGCTCATTTACATGAACATGGGTGATTTGCAAACCCACCAATTCCGATACCCGAAGCCCACAGCTGTATAATGTTTCCAGCATGGCAACATTGCGCTCACCCTCATCAGTGGAACGGTCAATACTCGATATCATGGCATCTATTTCTTCAGGACTCAATACTACGGGCAACTTACGACCTGTTTTCGGTGGTTCCAAGAAATCCGCAGGACTCTCTGTAAGTTGATCATCGAGTACTAAAAATTTATAAAATGCCCTAACGCCAGAAACGATGCGCGCTTGAGAGGTGGCTTGAAAACCCATTTCCGCGATAAATGCAGAAAATTGTTCGAGTTTTTTTCTATTGAGGGACAACGGGCTGTTGCTGCCATCATCCAAGGACCAATATTTTAATTTTTCGATGTCGCGACAATACGCTTCAATGCTGTGTTTCGACAACGACTTTTCGAGTGTCAGAAATTGTTTAAATCCCAGTATGGCCTCATCCCACCCCATTGTTATGGAATGAATTTCACCTTATTCACTTGGAGAACTTCTTTTGTATCAGCGTTTAACACCCAAACCATACAGCTCAATTTATTGGCCTTCCATTTGGCAACACGCGGAATATAATAGTGCTTTTCTGTGGTGAAACCAGCCGGCATTCCTTGCGTTAATGGATCACCGTATGAAGAAGTTACCAATTTTCTCAAAACATGTTTGAAGGTATAATTTTCTTCAACTCCTGTTGGGGTTGACTGCCAACCTACCATATCGTCTTCTAGGATGGCAATTACCCAATTTAATTTAGTGGTTGCTGGAATATTGGTATTGGCAATGGCTTTGATCTCAACCCTGCATTTGTCTTCATCTGGCAACCAGCTTGCTTTTAAATCAATGTTTATTGGTGTTGTTTTTGCTTTTTGTTGATCAACCACAATCGACCAAGAATTCTCATCAATAAAATACTTTCCATTGTAACTAACGTTATCAATAATACCACTCGGCAAATTGGTAACCGCACCCAATGTCCCCACCAAATCATCGGCGTCTTTGGTTACCAAAGTATCTTGTCCATCCCAAGGGTTCGACAAAGGTTTATAATTTGGATAAATGGCCATAATCTGAATTCTATTCGGATTGGCATCTTCAAGGGCAATGGCTTTTTCTGCAGCGCGAGGGCAGTTGTTGCAGCGTACACCTGTTACATCAATCAACAATATTTGCTTGGTTTGAGGGGCTGGAGCAGACCCAAGGTAAGTGGTATCCAACAAAGGACGTTCTTTAAATTTCAAACCAGTTGGGGGTTCTTCTTCGCAAGAGATGAATGACAAAGCGAAAAATATCCCTCCAAAAAATAATGTAGAAATTCTCATTCCACGAAAATAAGCAAAACCTTTGTTTGGTTATATTTGTTATTGAGAATATTATGAGAAATTTAAAAAGAAATCTTTTAGCATCGAGTGCTTTTGCCTTATTAACGGGATGTTTCTTCGGAAAATCCAAAACAGTAGACGCGCAAACTGCTCAAAATACCACCCCATCGGAATCTGTTTACAACATCAAAATCATGCAGTTAGATGGGAAAACACCTATTGATTTGGCACAATTCAAAGGAAAGAAAATTCTCTTCGTGAACACTGCCAGTGAATGTGGGTTCACTCCACAATACGAAGATTTGCAAAAACTACAAGACAAATACAAAGACAAATTGGTGGTGATAGGTAGTCCTTGCAACCAATTTGGCGAACAAGAACCGGGAAATGGAGATCAAATTGCTACATTTTGCAAGAAAAACTTTGGTGTAACGTTTTTGTTGACAGAGAAAATTGATGTAAAGGGAGAAACCCAACATTCTTTGTACAAATGGTTAACACAAAAATCTAAAAATGGGGTTTTGGACTCAGAAGTAAAATGGAATTTCAACAAATTCATTGTAGATGAAAACGGCAAATTGTTGGCGTATTTTGCCTCAACAACCGGCCCAATGTCGTCTAATATTACCCAAATCATCGAGAAATAAGCATTATTTTGAGGGATAATCAACTTTTTCATGGCTTTTTGCAGCCTTAACATTATTTTCGCGTTCGAAAAAATAGACTCATGAGCATTCTAGTAAATAAAAATTCGAGAATTGTAGTTCAAGGATTTACCGGTAACGAAGGAACTTTCCATGCAACTCAAATGATTGAATATGGTACCAACGTGGTAGGTGGCGTTACTCCAGGTAAAGGAGGAAGCAAGCATTTAGATCGTCCTGTATTTAACACTGTAGAAGCTGCAGTAAACGAAGCAGGTGCCGATGTAAGTATCATTTTCGTACCGCCAGCATTTGCAGCGGATGCAATCATGGAATCTGCTGATGCAGGTATCAAAGTAATTGTTGCCATCACTGAAGGTATTCCTACCAAAGATATGGTAATGGTTAAAGAATATTTGAATTCTAAAAATTGCCGTCTTATCGGTCCTAATTGCCCTGGTATTATCACTCCTGAAGAAGCTAAAATTGGTATCATGCCAGGTTTTATCTTCAAAAAAGGACATATTGGTGTTGTTTCTAAGTCAGGTACTTTGACCTACGAAGCGGTTGATCAATTAACCAAACTTGGTATGGGACAATCTACCGCGATTGGAATTGGTGGTGACCCAATTATTGGAACTACAACCAAAGAAGCGGTTGAATTATTCATGAACGATCCTGAAACTGCTGGTATCGTGATGATTGGTGAAATTGGTGGTGGAATGGAAGCAGAAGCTGCTCATTGGATCAAACAATACGGAACCAAACCAGTAGTAGGTTTCATCGCTGGTCAAACTGCTCCTGCTGGACGCAGAATGGGCCATGCTGGTGCTATTGTTGGTGGAAAAGACGACACTGCTGCTGCTAAAATGGCCATCATGCGCGAGTGTGGTATTCACGTTGTTGAAAGCCCAGCTGAAATCGGACGTAGAATGTTCGAAGTAATGAAATAAGTTAAAACATAATATACAAAAAAAAGGCTGTTTTTCCAAACAGCCTTTTTTTATGCAGCAATCTCGCTGAAAAATAGGTGGTTACTTTTTCTTTTTAGACTTTGTTAAATCTACCACGGTAACATCACTGTGGCCAGCTTCTACCCATTGGAAAAAGTCATCTTTTATAGCAGTATTGGGCGTAAGTTTATTCATTTCAATGGAAACTTCTGTACCATTTTTATAATGTTGAACCACCTTGTTGATTTTATAAGAATTGTCGATCTCTAATTTCAAATATGCATAGTTGGCCTTTTTCTTAGGCACCAAACGAACCACATCGTGCACCTTTCCACCTTCGGTGGTTGGACCTTCATATTTGCTCTTGTAACCTTTTTGATACACCGTAAAAATCTCATTCGGGGTAATACTATTGTCGCGCTTTTTATAGTCCTCTATGGTTACTTCTTGGTCGTCTGGACTGTAAGTCCAAATGGTAACACCATTGCAAAAGATTTCTTGATTGGCATAATTCAATTTAAATTTATTTCCTTTGATCCAAACGGTTCCTTTAGACACCACTGGTTTTTTATTGACCGCAGTAGTGGTAATGGTAAAAGAGGCCGTGATGGTTTTATACCCTTGGTAAAGTTTGGTCACTTTCTTTAAAATTTCTTGGGATTTTGCATCGCTCTGTCCTTTGTCGGCAGCAACCTCTTGGGTTTGCGCAAAGGCTACATTTGAGGTCATTATCCCCCCAAAAAACAACCCCACAATAACACTAAATTTAACGTTCATCTTTTAATATATTACTTACAAATTATTCAAAAACTGTTCCAAAGCATATTCATCAGGAATTAAAACTTGACGGGGTTTGCTTCCTGCATTCGGTCCAACAATACCCGCATCTTCGAGTTGATCCATCAATCGACCGGCACGGTTGTACCCTATTTTTAATTTACGTTGTATCATACTGGTACTTCCCACTTGGTTTTGTACAATCACACGGGCCGCATCTTCAAACATGGAATCACGCTCATCGGCATTAAATTCCCCACCCGCAATGGTTGTGGTATCATCTTGAACCTCTGGCAATATATATGCCGTTGGATATGCCCTTTGCTCACCAATAAAATCACAAATTTGTTCTACCTCTGGGGTATCAACAAAAGGACATTGCAAACGAATCATTTCATTACCTCCACTGTACAACATATCTCCTTTTCCAATCAATTGATCGGCACCATTGCCATCTAATATAGTACGGCTATCGATCTTAGAAGTTACACGGAAAGCAATTCTCGCAGGGAAATTGGCTTTAATCATACCGGTAATGACATTCACTGATGGACGTTGGGTTGCCAAAATTAAATGAATTCCGATTGCACGCGCTAACTGCGCAATACGGGCAATTGGCATTTCAATCTCTTTTCCTGCGGTCATCATCAAATCGGCCACCTCATCTATCACCACCACTATATATGGCAGGAAACGATGTCCATTTTGAGGATTCAACTTACGGTTTACAAACTTGCCATTGTACTCCACGATGTTTCTTACCATGGCGTCTTGAAGCAATTTGTAACGGTTGTCCATCTCCACACATAGAGAATTCAATGTATTGATAACCTTTGCATTATCGGTAATAATGGCTTCTCCATCACCTGGTAACTTTGCCAAGAAATGCCTTTCAATTTTATTGAATAAGGTTAATTCTACCTTTTTTGGATCAACCAACACAAATTTCACATAAGCAGGGTGCATTTTATACAGAAGAGACACCAAAATGGCATTCAAACCAACGGATTTACCTTGTCCTGTTGCACCAGCCATTAACAAATGTGGCATTTTTGCTAAATCGGCAATGAAAATCTCATTTGAAATGGTTTTTCCCAAAGCCACAGGAAGCTGATAATCACATTCTTGGAATTTTTTACTCGCCAATACACCGCGCATCGGCACCATTTCTGGATTTCTGTTTGGAACTTCAATACCAATGGTTCCTTTTCCAGGAATTGGCGCAATAATCCTAATACCTAATGCTGCCAAACTCAATGCAATATCGTCTTCCAAGTTCTTAATTCTTGAAATTTTCACCCCCGGAGCAGGAACAATTTCATACAATGTAACGGTTGGACCAACACTCGCTTTAATGCTAGAAATGCCAATTTTGTAATTTTCTAGTGTATCTTGAATGAGCTTTTTACTTTTGTTAATCTCATCAATATCAATCTCTTGCTTTTTGGTATCGTAATCTTTTAGAAGATCTAAGGTAGGGAAAATGTACTTGCTCAAATCGGCCTTTGGATCAAATTCTGTATCTATACCAAAACGTTCCACAGAAGCATCACCTTGATTTTCTGATACCAATTCATCTTCTTGCTGGGTCAAATCTTGGATGGCAAAACCATCATCGAAGGTAATTTCCTTTGGAGGCGCCACATACGGTACTGGCTCTTCTTCCGGAGTGGCCATATAAATCTCAAAAGTTTCCTCAGGTTTTGCAGTTGGAACATCGTCTATTCTACCACCTAAGTTTCCTGGATTGATAGGCAATTCTTCCGGTTCTTGGGTCTCTACAATTGGTTCAAAGGTAGGTTTTGCAACCTCTTCTTCTTCATTTTTGAGGGATGTTGGAGGAGCAACTTCATCTTTGCGTTTTATGGTGATATTCATACCATCCCAATTTTCAAAATCATTTACCGACGGACCATCATCGTCATCATCCGTCAATAAATTTGATTCATCATCATCATCTGCACCGTCTACAATAATGGTTGGTTTGATTTTTTCCTCCACAATCATTTGATCTTCAGCACCATCTGCAATTCCATTAAATTCATCTTCGAATTCTTCTTCTGGCGTTTTGATAACAATTTTAGAAAACGGATTCAAATTGAGGAAAACAAATGAATATACCACTGCATAAGCGGCCAAGAACAAAAAAGCACCAATTGGACCAATACTTTCTTGAATTTGAACGATTCCAAAATAACCAAAAGTACCACCAAGCATGGGATACCAAATTTGAAAACAATAACCTAAGAAAAGTGAAAACCAAATTGCAAACAAAATTGTGTGTAACAATATTCTGAGCAACGAGTAAGGCCTATAATCGAACAACAGGAATAACCCAGAAAACACCAAATAAGGGATGAGAGCAAAAGCAGCAAAACCGAAGCCATTGTGTACAAAGAAAAAAGCCAAACTAGACCCAATTGTGCCCATTGCGTTGGCCGGTTTTATTTTGGCACCACCCTCATAACCACCACCGTCGATAGCAAAACTTTGATCTGTTTGCCAAGTAAAAAAGTAGGAAGTAAAACTTATGAGAAAAATGATGGATAAAATCAACAATAAAAACCCAACAACCTTGCGGGTTGTATCATTTTTCAGGGTAGCTGCCTTCAAAATTTCTTTACCGGAAATTTGTTCCGATTTGTCGGAAGGTCTTTCTTTCAAAAAATCAGCCGGCGATTTTGATTTCTTCGATGATTGTTTAGGCGCTGCACTCATGTGGATTCACGAAAATAAAACCAAATAAACCTAAAATTCTGTGTACTTATTCACAGAAAAAAGAGTGTTTATTATATCAATCAACGTAAATTAACTGTAAATATTTCAACTATTTAGCTGAAACACCTGTCCCTCCAAAGCCAAATAGGTAGACAAGTGCATTTTCTTAGCTTCCAAAAGCAATGGCTCTAGGTCTAAATATCGTGCACTATAATGTCCAATAAGTAAATTTTTCACCTTCGCCAAGTTGGCAATTTGTCCTGCTTGAAGGGCTGTTGTATGAAAAGTTTCTTCTGCCCTGCTCAACCTATCATGCAAAAATGTGGCTTCGTGATACAACATGGTAACATGCTGAATGTAAGGTACAATGCTTTCATCGTAAATAGTATCGGAGATATAGGCAAATTTTCGGTTTTTATATCCCGGAATGGTCAATATTTCATTGGCTATTTCGATGCCTCTGGAACTAACAAACGACTCACCGGACTTCAGTTTTTCATAAAAAGTAACAGGTATTTCATATCGTTCGCAAGCTTCAACATTGATTTTTCGTTCAGAGCCCTTTTCTTCAATGATAAACCCTGTGCATGGAATACGGTGTTTTAAGGGAACCGTGTGCACCGCAAAATCCGTTTCGTTTAAAACAGTTTCATACTCATTTGGATTGGTGAAAATATAATGGATTTCAAAATTCAATCGCGCATCGCCAATGCTCAAAATAGTGTCCATGATGGGCTTTAAATCTGCTGGACACACAATGTAAAGCGGGTCAATCCTACCAAATAAGGCCATCGACGACACCAAACCCGGAAGTCCAAAATAATGATCTCCATGAAGATGTGAAATCAACACATATTTGATTTTTTGTAGCCTTAAATTGTACTTGGTAATCTGTAGTTGGGTTGCTTCCCCACAGTCTATTAGGAAATAATGCTTATCCAAACGAACATATTGAGCACTCGGATTCCGGTCTCTCGCCGGAGTGGCAGACGAAGTACCCAAAACTGTTATTTCAAATGGCTTTTGCATTTACGAACCAATATTAGTTCTAATTTCTGCGAAAATCATGCCATGTTTCACAGTTTTTGAGTGATTCTGCAAATTATTTTGTAGACAGCACTTTTTCTATGGCTGTGGTTACTTCAAGTGTTGAAATCAAATTCACACATGATTCTCCTTTAATACATGTTCTTTGATCACAAGGATTACAATCCAAAAGATGGTGTAAAACCACCGAATGTTTGTTTTGAATGGGGTAAAACACATTTTTTACTCCAGGACCAAAAATTCCAATAACTGGTTTTCCGCTTACATCTGCAATTTGAAGCGGACCACTTTCATTGCCCAAAAAGAATTCAGACTGTAAAATAATTTCATGCAACACCAATAGCGAATCGGTTGATGCATAAACTTTTACATGATCTAAATGACCTTTAATTGCATAGAGAATAGGGCTTTCATCTGGAGCGCCAACAACCACAGTTTCCAATTGGTGGGTTTCCCACAAATATTTTGCAACAAAAGCAAACCTATCAATAGGCCATTGTCGCAACACCCTTCTTGCCGCAGGGTGAATGACCACATATTTCCCCGACACTCCAATTTCCTCCAATCGGCTTTTGGCCAATTGGATATGTTCAGATTGGGCATATAACTTTGGCGCTTTTTGCAAAATATTTTTAGAAAATGATTTGTAAAAAGCGCGAATAACGGGTTCAATAATTCTATAATTCGTTACCGTTTCATGGGGCTGATTGCCGCGTTGTTTAAACCTCACTGTGCCCCTGTCAACACGGTACAGTTTTGTTCTATAAATACTTTGAAAAAAAGTGGACCAATCGCCACGAAGTTCAACCCAAATTGAATACTTTTTTTCAATTAAGGCAACATGACAAACTACGCGGTTAACATTGGGATCTTTTTCAATGAGCGTTTTCACAAATGGCTTGCACAAAACATCAATTTTGGCATTGGGAAATGCTTCCTTCAACTGAGCAAACACCCCTGTAGCACTCACCATATCGCCAATCTCATCCCATTTTACCACCAAAATTCTATCTACCTTCTCAGGAATTCTTTTTCCCCCAAAAACACTGAGACATACATTCAAGCACTTAGAAAGCAGCATGTTGCAGCCGTACAATATTTTTTCGTTATCTTTCAAGGGTTATTGGCAATTAGAGGGTAAATAATGGGTTGCGATGGAACTGCATCTGAAGCAATCTTTGGCACCATGAGATTAAGCAAATACAATCCATCTTCAACTGAATCTTGCACATAAATCAACTCCGTAATGCTTGAGTGTACTCTTGTTTCTGAGGGATATTTCCACCAAACCCTATGAGCAGCTAAAGCCCCAGCATCTTCCTCCGGATCCACCGAAGGCAAATCTGTAAGCAAATGTTGAAATCCATGATCTACTAGCAGTTGTATGGCATCTAAAGCAAAATAAGGTGGATTATTTCCCGACCAAACTTGATTTTTCTTGGATAACTCATTGGGCGTTGTGCGGATGATAATAGCCTCTACGTTTTGAAGATTCACATTGTCCAACTCCATTTTTGAAACTATCCAATCTTCACCTTCTTGAATCAACGGAATTGTAACCACTTGTGCTGTAAAGAAATGCTTCTCTAACACATCATTCACGGTTATTCTTTCCGATGCAATATGTCCTACCCCCTCTGTATGTGTACCGTTTCCATGTGCACAATACGTCACAATTTCACAATTTGCACTTCCACCTTCCTTTACAGAACCCACAAACGAACCAACACGAATTGGCTCAACATTGGGATAATCGATATGAAAAGCGTTGGGATTTTCAAAACTTGGTCCAAACCCTAGGGTTAAATTTTTAGGCTCTGATAATTGAGCCACATAATTTTTCCCATTTATCATTAAAGAAAATTGCATCGATTCAAAATTGATGAAATTAACCCGAAAAGAAAAATTTTCTTAGAATTAATCCATGTCTAAAGCCTCTTCAAGCAAATCCAAAAATTCCTCATGCCCAATTTCGAAAGCGCCAAACTGGGCAATATGGTCGTTTAGGTATTGGCTATCAAGCAATTTAAATCCGTGTTCCCTCAAGAACTCAACCAGAAAAACGAGACACACTTTGCTAGCATCGGTGACTTTGTGAAACATACTTTCTCCAAAAAAAGCTTTTCTGATACACACTCCGTATAAACCTCCAACAAGTTCACCATCCAAATACGCTTCAAAACTGTGAGCAAATCCCTCGTAATGCAACGCTATATAGGCTTCCTTGATTTCGTCTGAAATCCAAGTATCGTCTTCACGATTCAAAGAACATTGTTCAATGACTTCCGGAAAATTCCGATTGATCACCAATTCAAACTTATTTTTCTTGTACAACCTCCGAAGGTTTTTCGATACTTTGAAATTTTCATCCAACGGAATGATGCCTCGCCTTTGCGGGGTATGCCAATAAATCGCATTCCCATCATCAGGATCCGCCATTGGAAACGAACCCGATAAATATGCTTGTATGAGAATTTGTGGCGTTAATAACATTTCTGCAAAAGTAATTCAACATAAAATGTGTGAATTCATTTTTCTGATGTTTTTTTGCACCATCATGGGAAAAGGTAAAAACAAATTAGAAAAGTTTGCTGAATTTGATGCATTTGAAAATACATTCGACTATAAGTGCGACACAAAAGGCAAATGGTCATCCATATTTGGAAACAGCAATCCCATCGTACTTGAATTGGCCTGTGGAAAAGGTGATTACGCCATTGGCTTGGCAAAAATGAATCCCAACATCAATTATATTGGGGTAGATATCAAGGGAAATAGACTCTGGAAAGGTGCCAAAACATCCTTGGAACTGGGGTTGAACAATGTGCGATTTTTGCGAATAGAAATTGATAAACTTTTTGAATTTTTCGCGGAAAATGAAGTTTCTGAAATCTGGATTACCTTTCCTGATCCACAACCACACAAAGAAACCAAAAGATTGAGCAGCGGACGTTTTCTCAATGTTTACAGGAAAGTTATGCCTACAACAGGACTTGTGAACATTAAAACCGATTCAGACCTTTTCTATGAAAGCAGTTTGGAGCAAGTAGCAGAAGACAATCTTACCCTGCTACAAAACATCAATGATGTTTATGCATTAAATCCTGTTCCTGAATTTTTGATGATCCGTACTTTCTACGAAAGCATCTGGTTAGAAATGGGCAAGAAAATAAAATACGTCCAATTTGTTTTGGGGGATGTGGTAAGCCGCGAAAAGAAAAAGAAGAAAGAACAGCAGCCTGAAGCTTAATACCAGTGCATTAACTTCATGAGGATTAAGATTAAGGCTACCAAAATCAATATGGCCAAAATTGCATTTAAGGCAGGGGAAATTAATCCTAAAACCCCTAAAATGATTCCCAAATATGCCCAAAACTTGATCCTGATGTCAAAATAAATGGTTTTTGCTAAAATGCCCAACAAAATTGCCAATACAGAAAATACAACCAATTTGCTTGATATTAAACCAATCAAACCGGAATAAAAGCTTAGCTTGGCCATGTGTTTGACAATCTTTTTTAGTGATTTTTTTACTCCGCGTTTTTCTTGGTATTGCTCATTGGCATGATACGATTGCTGATTTTTACAATTTCTGGTTGCCGTGATATTTAACACTTGACTGTCTGAAAAAACCGAAGAATTCTTCAGCTCTAAATTTGTAAATTCAGAAATTACGGTATCTAAAACCAGAGAATTTGATGAAATCAAAGGTGCATTTTTGGTTTGATTGTTGGTTGTTTTTTCGCCTCGAAAATCGGAACCACCAAAACCTTGATAATTACGGTATTGTGTTGCACATGAAGACAAAACAACTATCCCGATTATTGATAAATACAACCAAAATCTCATCCTTCAAAAATACATCAATTCATTGATTTTAATTCAAGCAAATAATTATCGTTGCCCTGTTTTTCAAAATTCATGGCTTGTGATTTCCGCACAAAAATTTCGTAGCGTACTTTGTGTGTATATTCTCTGTTTACAATTCTAATTTGGAACGGATTCAACAACCGATGAATTTCTTGTTCGTGCTGAAATTCGGCAGTAACTGAAAACTTTTCCTCCATGAATTTCTCAATAATACCAGACTGTTCCAACACCATTTTCGAAGAAGTCCCATAAGCTTCAATCAACCCTGGAATTCCCAACATCGTCCCTCCAAAATAACGAACCACTACTACGAGCACATTGGTCAATTGTTTGGATAAAATGGCCCGTAGAATTGGCCTACCGGCTGAATTTGATGGCTCACCATCGTCGTTTGCCCTCTGTGCCTGAGACGCTTGTCCTAATACAAATGCATAGCAATGATGCGTAGCATCGGGATATTTCTGTTTTAAATCAAGCAAACATTTTTTTACATCAGATTCATCTACAACATGATAACTATAGGCTAAAAACCGACTACCCTTTTCACGGAGGGACGATTCTGCGTTCTGCGTTATTTCAAAATATGTGTCTGAAAACAACATTACATCATCAAAATTATAGACAACAATGCGAGACCAAGACCTAAAAGGGCCCTTTTAGACAAATTTTCTTTGAAAGCCAATCCAACCACCGCCGACAAGCAAACAACACCTACGTTGTTTAAGGTAAAGAACAAACTTGTTTTCCCGTTAAAAACTGCAATTCCTTCAAACATGACCACCAATGATAGAAAGTTGGCAGATCCTAAACATACTCCACCAATCCAACTTTTTGCATTTAAGTTCTTGATGAATCTAGGATTTATTGCAATTAAAATACAACCGCAAAAGAATGCTCCAGCAAACAACAATGTAGACATTCTCACACTGTCGAAATGCTGAAAATTGGCATTTTTCAATAAGTTTAGTCCGGTATCTACCATCCCACTACCAAGAAAAACCAACAGTAAAATCCAATCAAAATGCAATCCTCCATCTTCTTTGATGGATATCAAAATCACGGATATAAAGGACAATAAAATGCCCACAATTTGCCAAGTATGAAGGTGTTCCTTGAAAAAGATTACAGCCACAATTACGGGAAGAACCACACTCATTTTTGAAGCCATTGAACTCATACCTGCCCCAACTTTTTGGGTAGCAGTACCCATTAGAAAAAAGGTACCGATAAACAATGTTCCCATGGAAATGATAGGAAGAAAACCAGAAAAATGTATGGTTTCAACCTTTATGATATGATTTTGTCCCAAGTACAAATTGCCTAATACAAAACAAGTAAGGTAATTTACGATGATTGCTGAGAACAAATCTACTTGGTATTTTGCAAACAATTTAAATGCCAAAAATAGCGAAGTACTAAACAGAATACTCAAAAATAACCAGATCATAATTGCGCGCTATAAATTGTGTAACAATCTGAATTTAAATTACTTGAATTTGAAATTTTTAATGCATGTTTTGGTGAAATTACCCCATTGTTAAGCAATACCGATTTACTGGTATAAACATGTATTTCATCGGCTAGATTTGCTTGTATAAATGCTTGAAGCGTTTTTGCACCACCTTCTACCATCAGGGAATTCAATTGTCTTTCAAACATAAAATTCATGATTTCATTGAGGGTATTGTGTGGTGTTAATTGAACAAATTCTACCCCATTATTGATTTCATTTTTCAAATGATTGAAAACAATTAATGGCGCATTTTGAGCACCATAATTTCCTCTTAGATTTGGGTCAAGCACCATTTTTAATGGAGAAGGCCCCTCAACCAAACGATTGTTCAACTGTGGTTTATCCACTACCCAAGTGGTTACACCCACCAATATTGCGGAATGTTCGGCGCGCATTTTATGGGTAATAAGTTGCGTATCATTTCCACTTATTTGCATTTTTTGCAACGAATCTGGGGCCATGAAATTGTCCTTAGATTCGGCCCATTTCAATGTAACAAAGGGTCTTTTTTTTGTGTGGAACGTATAAAAAAAGCGGTTCAATTGTTTGCATTGATCCACCAAAATATCAGCAACAACTTCAATTCCATGCTGTTGAAGTCGTTGAATTCCAGTACCGGCAACCAAAGGATTGGGATCACCAAATCCAACGAAAACACGTTTAAATTGATGTTCTACAATCAAATCTGCACATGGCGGGGTACGTCCAAAATGAGAACAAGGCTCCAAATTCACATACAAATCACAATCCTTCAACACCGTTGAATCTTGCACATTCATTATGGCCATTCGCTCGGCGTGATATTGGCCAACGGCAGCATGCCATCCCTCAGAAATTACTTCCCCATCTTTCGCTATCACGCAACCTACCAATGGATTAGGATTAACAAACCCCAAGCCATTTTTTGCTAATTCTAGGCAACGCAACATGAATTTCTCGGTATCCGACATCAATATGCGAAGTTATGCTTAATTTTGGGAGGTAATGGAAAAAATTATCCCGTTTAAGCTGAGCAAGATATTCAGAGAATTCTTTGAATCACAGCAAGCTTCTGGATATTTATTAATCATTGGAACGGCTTTGTCGTTGTTGCTATCAAACCTTGATTTTGGTGATTCTTTCATTTCATTTTGGGGGACAAAAATTGGAATTCACAGTTCCCAATTGCATTTAGAACATAGCTTGGTAGATTGGATCAACGATGGGTTCATGACCTTATTTTTTCTATTGGTTGGTATTGAAATCAAGCGTGAACTTGTGACTGGAGAGTTAAACAACCCCAAAAAGGCCATGTTGCCAATTTTGGGGGCGTTGGGAGGCATGCTCATTCCGGCCCTTTTGTTTTTTTTGCTGAATTTCAATTCTCCAAGAACAATAATGGGAGTTGGAATCCCTACGGCTACGGATATTGCATTTGCAATTGCTATTCTAGGAATGCTTGGAGATGCGGTGCCTAATTCCCTTCGTATTTTTTTGACCGCGTTGGCGATCATCGATGATTTGGGAGCAATTGTGATTATTGCCATTTTCTATGGCACGGGTGTTCATTGGATATGGATTACATCAGCGGCAATCATTGCCGGCATTATTTTGTGGTTCAATTATATAAACTTCACGCACCGATGGGTGTATGTTTTATTAGGGATTTTGTTATGGTTCTCAATGCTACATTCGGGCGTACATGCCACCATTGCCGGTGTACTATTTGCTTTTTTACTTCCGCGTGAATCTAAAAAGGAAGGAAAAATGACCGATTGGTTTGAACACCTTCTACACAAACCTGTATCTTATTTCATACTGCCACTTTTTGCCATCGCAAATACCGCATTGAAAATCGATTCTAGTATAGTTTCGCAATGGAATTCTCCGTTGAGTTTAGGAATTTTCTTTGGTTTATTTATAGGTAAACCATTGGGGATTTTTTCATTTTGCTATATTTCAATTAAATTAAAATTAACAACCCTAAGTAATGGAATTAAATTTATACATTTGCTTGGAGCTGGAATTTTGGGCGGTATTGGATTCACAATGTCGATTTTTATCTCTAATTTGGCATTTTATGATATTTTGTTAGTCCAAATTAGCAAGATAACCATATTAGTGACAAGTTTGTGCGCAGCAATAGTTGGATATTTGATGCTCAAATTTTCTAAGTGAAAAAGAACACAGGTTCTACAGTTTATCAGGTAGTTCGTTTAAATAAATGTAGATGATTAAACATAAATGTTAAAACTGGGAAATTTAATTAACTGCGACGTCTTCCTGTTGGAAGAAATTCACTTGAGCAATTTGGTTGATTGGAAAACAAATTACGAATACCATCTGATCAACAATGAATTCAAATTCACAAAACTTGGATTTCCGGTAAACACCAACAATAACATCATCAAAGAAATTTGTGAATTTGTGCAGAAGCTAAATATTGGTGTAGAATTTTTTAACTACCATATCCTGAGTTGCAATCAGACAATTTCTGAAATTATAGAACAGGAAGTTGAAAATAAAAGAATCCACATTCTTCCAAGTCCTGATGTTGAATACAAAAAGTTGGGTGCTGAATTTTGGGAATTTGCTGTAAAGGGCTACGAAATCATTTTTTACAAAGTGGATCGACTAAAAGAATGTCAAAAAAATAATTCAACTTTCAAAAGATACTCCAACAAAGGAGTGGTAGTTGGGTTAACAGGTTCACCGAAAAATTCTTTAGGGTTGCTGCACAAGTGGAAATTACAAAAATTACTCAATGATGGTATAGTGGATTTTTGGATAACTGAAACCACTAACCTTAAAGAGAGTCAATATCTAAATGAATTGAAAATTAAAACAGAAATTATTATCGCAAAAATGCAAAAAAATTAATCATTAAGATTTGCAATTTCTACCAATTCCATCAAATTCAAGATTTTAATTTTTTTACCTTCCAGAGAAATCACCTGATCAGCTTTTAATTCTGAAAGTAGTCGGATCACTGTTTCAGTGGCTGTTCCAACTATATTGGCCAATTCCTCTCTGGAAAGTCTTAAGTTAATCGTTTGATTATCGGCTTCAAACCCATAAGTTTCCTTTATAAACAATAAGGCTTCAGCCAATCTTTCTCTAACCGATTTTTGGGCCAAATGCGTGATGCTTAATTCTGCTTTTCTTAAATCATCGCTCAGCAATTTCATGATTTCCATAGAAAGCGCTCCATCTTTTTGAAGAATTCCCATGAATAATTCTTTGGGAATAAAACAAACTCCAGAATCTTCAAGGGCAACGGCAGAACCGTTGTATCTATCTTGACTTAATAATGATCGATATCCTAACAAATCGCCTGCTTTTACCAGTCGTAAAATTTGTTCTTTCCCGTCATCGCCAAATTTGGACAATTTTATTTTGCCATAATTCACGCAGTAAATTCCGAAAGGACGGGCACCTTCATGAAAAATAGTTTGTCCCTTTTTGTATGGAGTGCAAATTTTTTCATCATTTATCTGTTCGATTGAATCATTTTCAACTTTGCAAAACACAGATGTAAAACGTTTTGTACAAGTTTTGCAGTCCATTTGTGAATGTTCGAAGCTCATAAATTTGAAAAATTGTATCCAAATTTATAAGAATAATCGAGTTTTTTCTACTTTTAGGCAAAAAAAAATCGATTAATCCAACTTCATGGGTTTACAACATGAAGAAGGTTGACCAGAATGAGTGTGAATTTTAGGACTTACAAATGGGATACCCAAATTGGCACCTCTCAACAAAAACCACACCCCCAAAATCAACAACCACCATTGCAACAACTTGGCAAGATTCAATCTTAATTTATTACTTATGAGCGATTTAGCGAAATAAACCAAAAGCATTGCGGGAATAGTTGCCAACCCAAAACCAAGCATAAATTGAACGGCCCCAACAGTAGTTCCAGTTCCAAAGGCAGCCAAAAGGGCACCATAAACCAATCCACAGGGCAACATTCCATTAAACATACCAGCCAAAAACATTCCCATAACAGATTTCATTTTCATGGCTTTGCCAAACATATCCAACACGAACGTTTGCAATCCACCCACTTTGGCTTTCTGTTTGAAAAAATGCTCCTTGCTCCATAAAATTAAAAAAAGCACCCCAATTGCAAGGCTGAAATACTGTTCAAAATATTTTAAATCAACTATTTGAAACACAAGCCCAAATAGCAACCCCATCATTACGTAAACAAATACTCTGCCTACATGATACAATAGAGATTGAAAAAGCCCAGACAATTTAGATTCTGACTGAAAAGGCAAAATTAAAACCAATGGGCCACACATGCCAATGCAGTGTAAACTGCCTGCCAATCCCAAGAGAACTCCAGCCAGTAAATTGACAAACATTTATTTTGAATAATTGATCACAGATTGAAAAGTATCTTTACTTTCATTCACCCAATTCACCTTCACTTGATAGCTAGATGATTTTATTTGTGAAGAAGGTAATGTCCATTTTCCATTTGCCGACACAGGCAATTCCATCATCACATCATTTTTAGAATTTGATGGACAGTAAAAATGTGCCAATCCATGCAATTTGCTGTTTGAAGAATCTGGAATGATCAAATATTCAATATTGTCGATTTTTTTGATGCTAGGAATCAAACCACGCTTATTGGCGTTGTTGGTTGCATCAATTTCATTTTGAAATTGAATTTCTTTTTGATAGTAGTTTTTATCTACCAAATCAATGGTTTGTTGGCTAGATCGATATACCAAATAAACAATACCTACAACGAAAAATAAGTAAACTAAAACAATGGATTTTCCCCAATTCATATCTTTATTAATTAAATACTGGTCCTAAAAAATTTGTTTTTTCAACTTCTATCAAATGACCACGATGATACAAATTTACTTTGATTGTTTGTTTTCTTTTCGAAATTTTATTGGCAGGAATTTTAATAAACAGCGTACTTTTTATACTTCCTTCTTTTTTGAGGGATATATATTTGTGACCATTTACCAATTCCACAACACCATCGCCATCTAGTTTCAACTCTAAAGAATCGTAATTATTGTGGCTTTTATTGATTAACATGTAATTGTACATATTGGAAATTTGACCATCTGCAGTTTCAACATATAATTGTCCTGATGCTTTAATTACCTGCATTTCAACACTGGATCTAGTAGAAAGTATGGCCACAAAAGCAGTTAACAAAATCAATAGAACAACAATGTAGGCTTTCAACCTTGCAGTGATAATAAATGGTTTATTTTCAGCGATAGTGGCTTCTGAAGCATACTTAATTAAACCTGTAGGTTTATTAATTTTCTCCATGATTGAATCGCAAGCATCAATACAAGCAGTACAATGAGTACATTCCAATTGAGTACCATTTCGAATATCAATTCCAGTAGGACAAACGTGTACGCATTGCAAACAATCAATACAATCTCCGGCGGTTCTTTCCGTATTCTTTCTAAGTTTTTCACGCGGCTCGCCCCTCACATAATCGTAGGCTACTACCACTGAATGTTTGTCGAGTAAAACACCTTGTAATCGACCATAAGGACAAACAACAGTACAAACTTGTTCTCTCAAATAGATGTAAACAAAGAAAAATACCGACGAAAAAATCAACATAGAGGTAAAACCACCAACATGTTGGGAAAAAGGTTCTGTGATAATTTTCAACAAAGCATCTTTACCAATTACATACGCCAAAAAAGTATTGCCTATGAGAAAAGACACAAAGTAAAATACGGCATACTTAGCGGTTCTTTTCCATATTTTTTCTGCATTCCAAGGGGCCTTTTTAAGAGCCATTTGTTTTGGAGCATCCCCTTCAATGAAATATTCCAATTTCCTAAATACCATTTCCATAAAAATGGTTTGAGGACAAGCCCAACCACAAAAGAGTCTACCAAATGCAACAGAAAAGACAATAATAAATACTATGAATAAAATCATTGATATTCCGAAGAGGTAAAAGTCTTGCGACCAAAATACAAAGCCAAAGACTACGAATTTCCTCTCAAGAATATTCAACATTAAAAATGGTTCGCCCTTGTATTGAACGAAGGGCAAACCAAAAAACACGATCAAATAAAATATGGATAACCAGGTTCGGGCTTTATAAAATTTACCCGATGGTTTATATGCAAATACCCACTTTCGTTTCCCGGAATCATCAATGGTTGCTACCTTGTCGCGAAACGATTCACCTTCATCAATTTTCATATTTTATTCTTTTAATTTTATTTTATTTTACAACAGCAGCTGGAGTTGCAGCAGTAGGAGTTGCAGTAGAATCTGCGGCAACAGCACCTTCTTCTACATATAATTCACCGGCAGCAGGTAATCCACCTTTAGGATTTGTTCCCTTTATCGATTTGATATAGTTAGCAAGTCCTTCAATTTGTTTCGGAGTTAATTCACCACCCCAGGCAATCATACCTTTATTGGTTACACCATATTTAATGGTTTTAAAGATATTCTTTATTGAACCACCATGAATCCAATAATCATCGGTTAAGTTAGGTCCTTGACCACCACCAGCTTCAGCACCATGGCAAGCCACACATTTAGATGCAAACAATTCTTTACCAGCGGTAATTAAAGCAGCATCTGCCTTATATTCAACCGTATTTTCATCTACTTTATTTGCATTCATTTTAGCATAAGCTTCCTCAGCAATTTTAGCATCCGCAATTTCATTTTTCAATTCTTGTACTTGCAATGGAGCATCTGAAAAATGGAATCTCCAAATGTAAATGAAAGAGAAGATAATGGTCAGGTAAAAACCATACAACCACCATGGGGGCAAAGCATTGTCAAGTTCCTTAATTCCATCATAATCGTGATCCAATTGAACATCTTTTTCATCTTCAATTTTCACAGATTTGTTGAAATTATCCCACCAAGCATTTGTTGCAGTTGCCTTTTGAGAAACTTTCTCTGATTTTGGAATCAAAACTACTTTCAACCAATAAGCGAAATAAAGAATGATTAAAACCTCCAAGAAAATCACTCCCAAAAGCATGTAATTTAATTGACCAGAAGACACCATCCAGCCCGAAGTTTTCTCGGTTGCCGCATTTAATGAAATTGCAGCAGTAGAAACCAGAAACAAGGCAATAGATTTGGCATTGCTTTTCATCTTCATGATGGCCACTTTACTCAACAATGAACCCATAAAAAGAATCACAATACCCAAGGCCAAGGCAGTGGTTACTAAAATCCAAGGGATATAACTATCTATGCTTGAAGTTTTCACAGCGGCAGTAGTTGCAGCAGTGGCGGCTCCAGCAGCAGCAGCCACATCAGTGGTAGCTGCTGCATCTTGACTTTGTGCATACAGGGGTAGAAATAAGCACACAACAAACAAAGCCAATGTTTTCAAAATATTTTTTTTCATTTTTTTAATCATTTAAAGGGATGTTTTTTGCATTGTCAATGTATTTTTTATTGGCCTTAAATACCCAATATAAAACCACACCGAAAAATGCTGTGAAGAGAAACAAAGAGGCCATTGGATAAAATGACACACCGTCTATCGTTTTTAAATAATTGATGAACTTCATAAATCTTATTCTTATTAATGTTCAGGTAAAGTTTCAACTGGAACAGATTTGATGTCGGTTCCAACTCTTTGCAAATAAGCAATCAATGCTACAATTTGTGTATGTGTCAAATCTTTGATACCTTCAAGTTTCATAATTTGCACAACGTCTTTGTTTTGTATCAAATCATCGGTGATTACTTTTGCTTGCGCTTCTAAATCAGAATTAGCTTTGTTCGCATAATCCACTTCATAAGGAACGCCCAAAGTTTGCATTGCACGGATCATTTTTGGAGTTCTGCGAATATCAATTCCTTTGGTAAACAACCATGGGTATCTTGGCATGATACTGGTGCGGTTAATAGCACTTGGATCATACATGTGAGAGAAATGCCACAAGTTGTTATATTTACCACCTACCCTAGCCAAATCTGGACCAGTACGTTTACTTCCCCATTGGAATGGATGGTCATACACAAATTCTCCCGCTTTAGAATATTCACCGTAACGTTTTACCTCATCTCTAAATGGACGAACCATTTGAGAGTGACAAGTATAACATCCCTCAGTAATATAAATATCTCTACCGTGCAATTCCAACGGAGTATATGGTTTCACCGCAGAAATAGAAGGAATATTTGTTTTCACCAAGAATGTTGGAATCAATTCAAAAACACCACCAATTGCTACCACCAATAAACTCAACACCAACATTTGAATTGGTCGTCTTTCAATAACACGGTGCCAACCCTCTGAACCATGAGCAACATGCTTTTGCAATGCTGGAGCTTCTGCTTCTTCTTCCGCTTGGAAATTACCTTGTTTTACAGTTTTAATTAAGTTATAAACCATGATACAAGCACCAGTTAAGAACAACAATCCACCTATACTTCTCATGATATACAACGGTCTTAACATGTCAACTGTATCCAAGAAATTGTATTGTAAAGTTCCATCAGGAGTGAAAGTTTTCCAGTTTAACGCTTGAGTAAATCCTGCCCAATACATCGGAACTGCATACAATACAATACCTAAAGTACCAATCCAGAAGTGAGCATTCGCCAAACTTTTTGAATATAATTCAGTTCTAAACAATCTAGGAATTAACCAATACAATACCGCAAAGGTTAAGAATCCATTCCAACCCAATGCACCAACGTGTACGTGGGCAATGGTCCAGTCGGTAAAGTGGCTAATTGCATTTACGTTTTTCAAAGAAAGCATTGGACCTTCGAAAGTTGCCATACCATAAGCAGTAATTGCAACCACCATGAATTTTAAAACAGCATCCTCACGAACTCTATCCCAAGCACCACGAAGTGTCAACAAACCGTTGATCATACCACCCCAACTTGGAGCAATCAACATCACCGAAAATACAACACCTAGAGATTGAGCCCAATCTGGAAGTGCAGTGTACAACAAATGGTGAGGACCAGCCCAAATGTAAATGAAAATTAACGCCCAAAAGTGAACAATAGACAATCTGTAAGAATAAACAGGTCTGTTTGCTGCTTTTGGCAAGAAATAATACATCAAACCCAAATACGGAGTTGTTAAGAAAAACGCAACCGCGTTATGTCCATACCACCATTGTACCAAGGCATCTTGAACACCTGCATACCAGCTGTAACTTTTTGTAAGTTCAATTGGCAACTCAATGCTGTTTACAATGTGCAACATTGCAACAGTAATCCAAGTACCAATGTAAAACCAAATGGCTACATACAAATGACTTTCTCTTCTTTTGATAATAGTACCAAACATGTTGATACCAAAAACTACCCAAATTAAGGTAATTGCAATATCTAAAGGCCATTCTAACTCAGCATATTCTTTACCGGTAGTATAACCCATCCAAAGGGTTAAAGCACCAAATACAATGATTAACTGCCAGCCCCAAAAGTGAATTTTACTTAAAAGATCACTAAACATTCGCGCTTTGCACAAACGTTGAAGTGAGTAGTAAACGCCCATGAAAATACCGTTACCCACAAATGCAAAAATCACCGCATTGGTGTGTACTGGTCGCATTCTTCCGAATGTTGTAGGGGCAAAGTCTAGGTTGAGACCAGGAAACCACATCGCTATGGCTATCCATAATCCAGCTAGGAATCCAACGATTCCCCATAAAACAGTTGCATAAGCAAACCATTTTACAACCTTGTTGTCATAAGAAAATTTCTCTATTTGCATATTTATTTAGTTTGTTTTTCCAATTTTTGATTTTTTTGATCTTCAATTAATATCCTGAATGCACTCGCATCCGGATCCTCAAATTGCCCGGTTTTTGCACTCCACATATACGCCCCCAAAAATGAAGCGGCCACCAAAATGCTCAACACCATAAGTATGATAATAACTGACATATTCTACAATTCAAAATGACAATAAATTTAAATTGTTTCCTATGATGTTACTCATATAGAAACATGATTATTGTCATGTTTTAACTTTTTAATTTTAATATCCTTGCTGAAATTTGAGCCGACAACCAAGTAAAAAGCACAATAGAAATTGAACTTGCAGGCATTAAAATCGCCGCAATGATTGGATTCAACTCAGCCCGCACTGCAAAAGACAGGCCAATAACATTGTAACCTATGGAAATTGCAAAACTCCACCAGATAATTTTTCGCATTTTCCGCGACATTTGAAAAAACTTATCCAATAATGGAAGCTGATCTCCAAGAATAATGGCGTCACTACCTGGAGAAAAATATGAAATATCATCTGTTACTGCCAATCCAAAAGTACTCGACATTAAAGCCCCAGCATCATTTAAACCATCTCCAACCATCATGGTTCTTGAACCTGCATTTTCTAACTGCTGAATAAATTCTTTTTTATCATGCGGCTTTTGATTGAACACAACCATAGATTTTTCTGGGAAAATTCTTTGAATCAAATGCTTCTCAGAATCATTGTCGCCACTTAATACTGTCAATGGGTAATGTTTGCCAAGTTTGTTCATCAATGGTTCTAGCCTGTTTCTGAAGGAACTTTTTAGCACGAAGTACCCTTTGAATTCATCGTTTATTTTAATTCCCAAGAAACTTCCTTGGTATTTTGCCTCAAAGTCTGTCCCCAAATTCAAAAACTCTTTAGACCCGATTTCAACATCCATTCCCAAGTACTTTCCCTGAATCCCCAACCCCGGAAAATTGGTTACGGGAATACCGTTCATTCTCGGACGTTCCAAAAATTTCGCCACTTGCCTAGCGTGAGGATGAACTGATTCCTGCGCCACTGCCGCCACCACATCCATTTCGTCGGCACTCAGTTGCTGTCCCTCATAAAAAATACTTGGATTTTTAGACTGCGTTAAAGTACCGGTTTTATCGAAGATTATGTGCTGAATTTGGTTCATTTTTTCGAGGGACTTTGCCCCTTTCAAGTAGAATCCATTCTTTGCCAGCAGTGATAAAAAGTGACCATGAGTAAAGGTCACGCTCAATAAAAGCGCACAAGGACAAGCAACAATCAACACCGCAGTTACTGCATTCCAAACTTTGGATGGGTCAACCACCGACCAATAAATTGCAGCGATAGAAGCTAAAGCAAAAAGAGCAAGTGTAAAATATTGACTGGCTTTTTGAACATAGGAACTTTCCAATCTACTACCACTTTCAGTGTCTTTAATTTGTTGATTCCAAAGGGTAACAAGGTAACTCTGTGAAACTGTTTTCTGAGCCAAAATACGAACTGAAGCCCCCAATTGACGACCACCTGCATACACCCAACTTCCCGGAGTTAATGTAATCGGAATACTTTCACCTGTAACAAAACTATAGTCAATACAAGCTTCGCCAGCAGCCAAAATACCATCTACAGGAATAATCTCTTGATCATGAATCACCAATTCATCATTCACTTCAATTTCTGGCAATTGCTTTGTAACTTCTTGACCTGCTTTAAATACGGTGGCTGAAATTGGGAAATACGACGTATAATCCCTATCGAACGTAATGCTTCTGTAGGTTTTATCTTGCAACAATCTCCCCAAAAGCATGAAAAATACGATACCACTCAAAGAATCGAAGTAGCCAGGGCCAGTATGAGTAATAACTTCATACAAACTTCGCCCGAAAGTAATAAACATAGCAAGCACAATCGGTAGGTCAATATTGAGATACTTTTCTTTAAGTCCGCCCCATGCCAATTTGTAAAATTCAGTTGCACTGTATGTCATAACCGGCACTATCAGTACCAAGATAACCGTTTGAAACAAAGTTTTAAGTCCATCGAGATCTGTTCCCCATGAAAAATATTCAGGAAAACTTAACAACATGATATTACCGAAGCAAAATCCAGCGACGCCCAATTTCAGTAATCGTGATTTTGATACTTTAGGTTGTTGATCTTTACCACCGATATCGCTTAAACTAAAATATGGCTCATACCCTATTTTGGATAGAAATTCAGCAATATTTTTTGCCGAGGTTTGCGTTTGATCAAATGCAACTGTAAGTTCTTTTTTTGTAAAATTCAACTTGGCAGAAAGCACACCGGAATGAATTTTATAAAGGTTTTCTAATAGATAAAGACAAGAACTACAATGAACTTGTGGCAAATAAAAACGGATATGAATTTCGTTATTTTGACGGAAATGAACAATTTTTTGCAAAACTGCCTCATCGTCTAAAAACAGGAATTTAGATTGATTGACTTGATTTGAAATGGTTTGACCCGGTGATTCGTTAAAATCGTAGTATTGACAAAGTTGATTTTTTTCTAAAATTTGATAGACAGACAAACAACCATTACAACAAAACTGGTGTTCATCAAATGAAATAGGATGCTTTGATGTTGCTCCACAATGGTAACAAATTTGATGTTCATCAATTTTCTTACCAGATTCAACGTTGATCATAATTTTATAGCTTTATAAGGATTCAGTAGCGAGAACATAGTAGTTTCCATGAAATTTGCATATTCAATGAAAGCCTTTTCCGCGTGATATACATTCAAACAAGATACTTTTTTTTGGTGGGTCCAGTCAGGATTGAGTATGTGGTGATTGCACATTTCGCCCAATTCTAAGAAATGTTCACGAATTCTATTGTGGTAAGTGCGTATAACGCCAAAAGATTGAATTTTCGCTAATTTTTCGGGATTCACAATAATTTCTTCAATCAAAGGGATTAGAATAATTGATAATAATCGGTTCATCGCTTCATTTTCAGATTTGATTTTAAAGGCAATAATTGAAAAGAAACCTTCACCTGATTCAGAGTCACCAAGAATTGAGGCATTGTCATGCAAACATTTTAATTCCTTATCCAAGTTTGGAAGAAGTTCTTGTTTTAAAATACCCAAGGCTGATTTTAAGCAATTTAATTCTTGAAAATACATACAATTTCAGTTTGCAAGGTATCTACAAGAAAAAAAGAAAAAAATGACCTTAATTACTTAGAAATATGATTTTTGTCATGATTTTGAGGGACAAAAAAAGAGGCCATATCTCTATGACCCCAAGTTCCCGAAGTGTTCATATAAAAATAGTGAAGTTTTGTAGAACGTTTTAAAGAAATATGAACAACACAAAAATAAACTTGATTTGTGTACTTTGCACTAATTCAGCTGATAAACGTGTACTCACAAAAAATAACAGAATTTCAATCAATTATATATCAAATATTTAACAAAATTCAAATTTGCATTAAAATTCCGTTTTGTTATATAATGTTATACATTTACTCTTGTATAATGTCGACAAAAATCTACTTAAAAATTGGCAAGGTATTTGTATATTTGCCACACAATATTAATATCCAGCGCAAATAATCTTAATTAAAATGAAAAAAATCGCAATCTTAAGTTTGTTCATTATTGGTCTATTTGTCCAAGCTAATGCACAAATCAATCCTCCTGCAATGGAAGTTCAAGAGGCCGCTTTCACAAGTAATCCAAATGCTTTTGTTGGTAAAGTTATTAAAATCAAAAATGTAACTGTAACGTTACCTGAAGGACCTGGTTCTACAATGATGGGACAAGGAAAGCCATGCACACCATCAAACCCAGGGTTATTTAAAATGGTGAAATTAGAATTCAACAATCCCAACTTCAAGGGATGTTTTGAAATTGAAACCATCAAATGCAATTCTATTCCTAAGAATTTAGAATGCATAGGGAATGTGATTATCAAAGTGGGTGGCCCCGGAATGAACCACACAATTCTTGATTGTAAGGTACAGCCATAAAATTTGGCACAGTATTTGGTAATCTTAAAACATTACCAATCAAAAAACTAAAGTTATGAAAAAAATTACTTCTCTCCTTATCGGCACATTTGCAATCTTCAGTGCTGCGAATGCTCAAATGGTAGTTGATGCAAATGACTTCTTCAATAATCCTTCTAAATACAATGGAAGAACAATTGTTATTAAAGATATCACTGTAAGAAAAGCTGCACCAGTAGGAACATCAATCACACCAAGTGGATTAACAGCTCCTGGAGCTCCGGTTGGACCAGCAGGCTCACCAACTGGTGGAGTAGTAACTCCATCATCGGTTACAGGTGGATCCACCCCCGGAGGAACGCCTCCACCACCAGCAATGCGTTGCAACCCACCGAGAAATTTCGAACAGTTAGAAGTGGTTTTTCCAAACGGACAAACAAAAGGCTGTTTTGTTATTTTAAGTAAAATGGCTAGTCCAATACCAAACAACAAAGATGTTATCGCTACTATTACTTTTAAAGCTGATACCCGTTTGTTGAACAAAGTAACCATGATTAAATTTATTCCATAAATTTAAAATTTACAATAAAAAAGAAAATGGCCGTCAAAACGGCCATTTTCTTTTTTAAATCATACAATAATTTAACAAAGTTTAGAATATCAATTTGTTTGGCACAGATTTTGCAAATGTATCTATGTTATGAAAAAGGTTATTATTTTCCTTATTAGTGTTTTCTTTTTAACTCAAAACAGTTCAGCTCAAATGATTGAAGTTGTTGATGCGAATGCATATTGCAATAACCCCAAGAAATATAACGGAAGAATGATTACAGTTAAAAACGTTATCCTAAAATCTACCTCTGCGAATGCTATGCCTTCGCCGGTAATGACACCGGGAGCGCCCAAACCGAACAATACATGTAATCCTCCTAAAGGATTTAAATATCTAAACATAGAGTTCCCCAACCCAACCTATGATGGTTGTTTTGTAATTGCCCAAAATCTAACTGGCAATCTTATAACTGGAAGAGATCAAAGAGTTACTATCACGTTCAAATCAGATGCTAATTTATATAACACAATATCCAATATACAATTACAACCATAATTTGGCACGACATTTGCTCTACATTAATAAATAAACAAACAAACTAAAATATACAATTATGAAAAAAATTACTTTATTCGTTTTAAGCATCGTTGGACTTGCTAGCGCTGCTATGGCTCAAGGTGCTATGACTGTTAACGCTGTTGACTTCACTTCTAACCCAGCTCGTTTCAATGGTAAAACCATTGCTATCTCTGGCTTGAAATTAAACATGACTTCTAATGCTCCTGCTGGTGCAGTAAGTCCTGCTGGTGGTGGTGCTCCTATCCCAGGTTTGGCTGCAGCTCCAGGTCCTATGGGCGCTGGTGCTCCTCCTGTTACTCGTTGTAATCCTCCAAGAGGTTTCAAAAGCTTAGACGTTGATTTCACTAACGACCCTAACTTCGCTAAATGTTTCTTCATTTCTGAAGCTCAGTACAATGCTTTGCCTAAAGGACATCAATTGACTGCTCAATTGACTTTCAAAGGTGACGACAGATTGGGTTACACCATCACTATGTTCAAATTGCAATAAGAGAAATATCTCAATTAAATAAAAAAAGGCTGCTATTCGCAGCCTTTTTTTATTTAATTGATTGTTTAGGATGATTATTAAAGTTTATGACGTTTATAAAAGTTTATAAATGTTTATGTCCCTATAATCCTATAATCCTATAATCCTATAATCCTATAATCAAAAAAAATGCCGTTTTTGAAAGAAATAAAAGTTTGGCACAGGATTTGTGTATATTATTTCAAATCAAACTAATATAATAATCATTATGAAAAAATTTACTTTATTCGTTTTAAGCATCGTTGGACTTGC
>JACCDW010014710.1_pt1 | contig 86354 bp, 89 predicted proteins | sample 7449781 | NCBI WGS metagenome assembly JACCDW01 (sample SAMN15323449, study PRJNA562643) | freshwater metagenome | isolation source: river surface water | place: USA:Blue River Watershed | collected 2017-08-18
AAAAGTTCTTTATTTTGTAAAATTTCCTTTTGTTTTTTAGTAACACCAGTTGCTTCAACGATTTCAGCACATAAGTTAGAACTTCTAATAATACCAATATTAGATTGGTTAGATTTCTCATTTATAGAATCTTTGTAAAGAATATAAGGAGTTCCTGTTTCAATTTGAGATTCAAGGATTTTATTCCAAACATCTCTAGCCTTAAGAGTCTTTTTAGCCTTACCTTCTTTTTCATACTTAATGTAAAGATTTCTAAATTCTTCACCATAAGTTTCATTTAATCCATAACATTCATGTGGACACATCAATGACCAGTCTTCATCTAAATCAACTCTTTCCATGAATAAATCATTCATCCACATAGCCAAGAAAAGGTCACGAGCTCTAATCTCATCTTTACCTTGATTTTTTCTTAAATCTAAGAAGTCCATAATATCGGAGTGCCAAGGTTCCATATAGATAGCGATTGAACCTTTTCTCTTACCACCTCCTTGGTCAACTGCTCTTGCAGTTTCGTTGAAGATTTTTAAGAAAGGAATAATACCATTTGATGACCCATTTGTACCAGCGATGTAAGTTCCTTTAGCTCTAACTTTATTGAAAGATATTCCAATACCTCCCGCGTTTTTAGAAATTTGAGCTGATTCTTTAAGAGTATTAAAAATACCTTCAATTGAGTCAGATTCAGTATCTAATAAGAAACAAGATGATAATTGTGGTCTACCTGTACCAGAGTTAAATAGTGTTGGAGTAGCGTGTGTATAATAACCTTCTGAAAGAATATTATATGTTTCAATAACTTTTTCAAGATTTTCACCCCATACTTGTAGAGCTGTTCTCATATACATATACTGTGGTCTCTCGGCAACTCTACCATCGATCTTCAATAAGTAAGACTTTTCTAATGTTTTAAAACCAAAATAGTCAAAGTTATGATCTCTTGAGTGAACAATTGCAGAATCTAATGTGTCAGAATGTTTCTTAACAATATTAAAAAAGTTCTCCGAAACAATAGGAGAATGTTTTCCTGTTTTAGGATTCACATAATTATATAAATCAGAAACGGTTTCCGAAAAACTCTTTTTTGTTTCTTTATGCAAAGCTGTAATCGCCAATCTAGCCGCTAATATCGAATAGTCTGGGTGTTTTGTAGTTAATGAGGCTGATGTTTCCATAGCTAATTCATCTAAAGTTGAAGTCTTAATATCAGGCATTATACCCTCAATCACTTTCTGAGCTACCTCAAATGGAATAATCCATTTTGTATCCAATCCATAAGTTTGCTGTTTGATTCTGTCAAGGATTTTATCCAACATTACTGGTTCTTTCTTGCCGTTTCTTTTCGTTACTTTAATATTCATTTTTCTCTTTCTAATTTTTTTTGTTGTTTATATATTGAACCCCTTTTTATTAAAAAAAATACGTAAATTAATTTTTTTGAGGTTTTTTATATTCGTTAATTTTAATTTTTTTTATCAAATTTTTACAAAAAGTCTATGTTGTTTAATTTATTTAGGTTATACTTAAATTTAGTATTATTTAAAATTTTTGTTATTTGTGATATTTCAACGTCATAAATATTCTCATAAGAATCAACTTGAAATATTGAGTTTTCATAGTCGGTTTCTAAAACCACACCAGTGATTAATTTCTCTTCATCAAACTCATCAACCCATTCAAATTCTATTTCTGTTCCAATATAAATATTTCTATTTGTTATATCCTTTGAGTTACTATTTTTACCAATATGGTCTTGTAATTCAGAGATAATTAGATTTCTCCATTTATTATCTAAAAGTTTAAACATATTGAATAAGTTATCAGAGAAGTAAATAGCCAACTCGTTGAACAATTCAATATTTGTAAAACTCTCATCTTTTAAGTTTGCCTTTAATAAAGAATAATAATTATTAAAATCAACTCTAGATGGCTTTCTTCTGTTATTCAAGAAATTAATTGTAGTATTTTCTTTAAGAACATCATAAACTCTTTCTTTAACAAGTTTTGCCCTAACATAAGACTCATTATCTATTGACTCAGTGTGATAAGAAGAAGATTTATCAACTTCTATAGTATCTTTTCTATAGTTAACATAACCATCAAATGTTTCTTCTTCGGTGTTTTCTTCTTTTTTACCCTTAAAGATTGAGTCATATTTTAATGAGTGTTTTCCTTCAATTTTATGTTTTGATAAAACAACACCATCGTCTTCCTCAGTTGAATTTTTATCTTCAACAACATCACCATCAGAGGTCAAATCAAGTTCATCTTCGTCAATTTCAATAACGATGTCTAAATCATCATCATCATCTCCTAATAACAAGGAATCTTCCTCAGATTGAGAATCTGATTCATCATTCTCTTCTTCCTCAGAATAATCCGATTCTACCTGGTCTTCATTTTCATTTTCGAAGTCAGACTCAAATTCGTCTTCTTCATCTCTACGCTTTTTTGCCATAGATTATTTTTAATTTTTATATAATTGTTCAATTATTTTGTTTATTGGTCTAAAAATTGGTCATTTTCCAAAGTAAGATATGTAGAATTAAGATTCAATCTTATCTGTGACTTCAAGAAATCACCATCTCTTTGTTTTAACAACTTAAACCTGTATAAATTTTGCCTTTTCATTTCTTCTGTTCTTATTATAGCGAAAAATGTATCAGCAGTTTCAGCAATTGCTTTAGATTCCGGAACACTTTCTAATGTAATATCAGATGAATTCCAAGCATCTTTAGCAACTTGTACACCAGTAATTACTGGACATTTATATTTAGCACCTAAAGCTCTTAAACCCTCAGCTAAATGTTTACCCTTAGTATAAAGATTATCAGCTCCTAATCCTTTCGGAGCAGCAACAAGTGTTATGTAGTCAACTATGATTAGGTCTATTTTAATATCTTTCTTTTCTTTTAACTTCTGAATATAGTTATCAAAGTCAGAAACAGTGGCTGTACCGGCTGCCCAGAACTTAGATATAATTTTACCAACTTTTTTCTCAAAAATATCACCACCCTCAGCATGACTTAAAGCTTTGATTCTCTTTTTGATTAAATCAGTATCTTTTGATGTTTTATCATAATCATTTATAGGAATTCTCAATCTCATAGCTCCTAATCTTTTCATAACTTTTCTCTCACTCATTTCAAGAGTTATATAAAGAACATTATGACCAGAGTCTGCTGATTTTACAGCAAAGTTTTGCATCCACAAAGATTTACCATTATTTGTTTCAGCCATCACACAATTAAGTGTCTGTATGTCCCATCCACCACCTAACATATGGTCCAATGTTTCAAATCCAGATTTAATCTTAAATTTAGATGAATCCTGAACGTGTACTTCCGGGTCGTCAAAGTCAGCACCCATATCTTCGTCTTGTACAAAATTGAGTGATGACATTTCATCAACAATAGCTTTGATTTTATCAGCCGCCTCAATTGCTTTGTCAAAATCGGAAATAGTATCTAGATTTCTAGTCTCATCAATAATATCAACTGTACCGGTTTTTAATCTATTAGAAAGTACCCAAGCGTTAAATTTAGGTTCGATGAATTGTTTCTCATCATATTCCTTTAAGTCAACTTGTAAAATAGATTTTAAGATTTCTTTTGTTATAATACCCTCTTTATCCTCGAGGTTTACCATATCTAAAATTTGACGAGGAGTCGGAACTTGAGTGTCAGATTGAATCATGTAGCTTCTTATTACTCCATATACAAATTGAATTTCAGAGTTTCTAAAAAAATACGGCTTAACAACATCAAAAAATTTTTTGTATTTTAAAATGTAATTAAAAAAAACTTTCTCTAACTGAGGCGTCATTAAATATAATAATTTTTTTCTTTTTAATTATATAAGACAAAATTATTAAGTTTATTGTTCTTTGATTAAATCACCATGTTCCTCGGAGTTTCCATCACCATACGTAATGTCACTAAACTTATGTATAACAGGGGTTTCTATCTCATCTACTACCTCTTTGGCTACTTTATCACCTATACCTAATTTATTCTTAATTTTTTTTACTAACTCTATAATTCCGTGTTTTGCTATAACAGTACCTACACCAACACCGAGACCTATAAAATTTTGAGGCAATGTTTCTAAATTTAAATCATACTTACCTATCAAATATAACACACCATTCATTATTGGAATTAACATTGAAGTGTAAGCAAACATATCAATGAATCCACCAACAACAGCTCCTATATGTTTTGTGATTAAGTAAAATATTGGTTTTATAGATTTTAGGGATTTAATCAGTTTTTTAATTATACCATTACCAACCCCTCTCATTTTTAATTCTTCAAGTAATGATTTAGAATCATTAGTAATAGAATCTTCTTCTTTTTCATCTTTGAATTTTCTTTCTTCTAGATATATAATACAAACGGCAGCAATTGTCATCATTACTATAATTTCTGGTGTTTTTTCTATTTCTATTGAAGTATTTTTCATTATAGCATCCACAATAGGATAGAAAGAACCGATACCAGCACCAAAAGTCCCAATAAGTCTGAAATTTAACTTTAAATCTGAGATGATTTTATTCTGAAGGCTTACATATTCATTATCTGATTTATCTGATTCATTTAGTAAACCATCTAAAGCATTTATAAATTCTAGCGCTAACTCTTCATTATGTAATTCATTATACCTTTTTATCCTATTCATAAACTATATATTAATTGTCATTTTCATATTCTTCAAAATCCCCATCCGTATACTCTTCATATCCACCTTCTGTGTCTTGAAGTTTCAAATATGTTCCTTCTGGTTCATAGTTTTGAGCCCACTCACCCTGTGCATAATAAAAAGTATCCATATAAGGAAAACCATCATCTTTAAATTTAAATACATCAGGAACTCTTACTTTAGTCAACAGATGATGTTCTTCACCATCTTTAGCAAAAGTAGAACCACCACTTATATTTCTTTTCTTGTAATACCAATCATTATTTTGAGCGTATCTAACGAATTTGTGATAATCCTTATCATACACATAATAAACTCTATCCATAATAGTTCTATTCATGTGATCTACCCAAAATAAAGCTCTTCCTAAAATTTCACCATCACTATTTAATAAAACCAAAATACTACAAGTAGGACAATATCCATAAAATTCAACTAAGTTCAACTCATCATTCATACAAGAATTTATAAGAGGATTAGATCTGTCTTCACCAAAGTGGTAAAAATTAGACCTATATGCATTTTTAATATCTCTACCAGTAAATATTTCAAATCTTGAATCATCTTCTACTGAAGACTTCCATTTATTTACAAAATCTTCAACAGCTTTATCAGTAAAGGTATTTGGAAAAAACTTGTGTATAAATCTACCAACTTTTATGTCAGTTCGATTTGTCTTCCATAGTTCATCAGTAGATTTTATCTTTTTAATGTCTCCTTGATATGATACTAATTTATACGAGTCAGTATATGAAATTGTATCATCTGTATTACCAACAGATATAAGTGTATATTCTTTATGTTCATTAGAGTCGTATAGTTGCTTGAATGAAGATGATATAAAAGAACCACCAATATTGTCTAACTTTTCCTTAAACTCATCTGAAAATACTACCGGTAAAACTACTTTTGTTTTTGATTCTATAATAAAGTCTAAATATCTATACAATTTCATATTATATATATTAAATACGAAAAAATGAAATTAAAACTTAATATATATACTTACAGAAAAAATAATATGCCTTATGAAACACCTTAAAACATTTGAAAACTTTGATCTTGGAAGATTCTCCGAAGAAGATGAACAGTTAAACATGAATCCTCATATGATGGAAGAAGATGAAGAAGTCTGTGAACCTTGTTCAGATGAAGAAACTAAAGAAGACGAATACACTTTTTCAAGTGAAGTTGAAGAAACTGAAGAAGAATCAGAAGAACAAGCTCACAGAATCAGAAGATGGGGTGATGAAGTTGTTGAAAAGAAAAAAGTAAATGCTGGTTTACAAGCTTATTTAGACAAACAAAAGGCTAAAAAAGGAGACAAGAAAGAAGATAAGAAAGAAGAAAAAGGTGGTAAAAATGTTAAACCAGATTTCTTAGACTTAGATAAAGACGGTGATAAAAAAGAGCCTATGAAAAAAGCAGCTAAAGATGCTAAAGAAGATAAGAAAGAAGAAAAAGGTGATAAAGGTTTAACTGCAGCACAAAAGAAACTTCCAGAAGGTTTGAGAAAAGCAATCGAGGCAAAGAAAAAGAAATAATCTTAATATAAAATTAAAAACCCACCATATGGTGGGTTTTTTTATGCTCCTACTTTTACATTTACACGTTTAATAGCTTCTTGAATCCAATTAGGGATAAAATGTGAAGAGTGTTTCATCACATCACCAAATCCACCATCAATAATGATAGTATCGGCGTAATCTAAATTAGAACGGACTGGTCTACCAGACATCTGAATCAAACCAGCAACTGTTTTCCAAGAATACCAATCTGGGTTATTAGACTGTCTTAGTTTATTCTTTTGAGAGGCTAAACTTGGATAAGGAACTTTAGCGATAATCTGAAATCTAGCATCATCATTATCAAAACTAACACCAGTATCCATCGATGGACTCACAATTACAGTTGGTTCTTCTGATTCTTTGTGCATTTTTAGAACTTCATCTTTATTAGATGAATCATGAAATACTAATCTTGGATCCTTTATTGAATCTTGAATCCATCTAGCCAACTCAAATGAATTAGTGTGTATAATTCCTTTTTTACCTTTGTATTTATCAAGAAGTTTACTAATATATGGTATGTAGTTCTTAAATGTTTCTTCTTTTTGTTTATATGACATTTTACCAAGTGGCATATAAAAAATCGGACGATTTTTTAACGGAAACGGCGAAGGAATAGAATAGTAAACAGCCTTTGTAACATCAAGACCATTTAGTTGACAAAACAAATTCTTATCTAAAATTGTTCCAGACATCAAAAAAACCATGTCATAATTACTAAAAACATATTTATCTAAGTAATCATAAGCCCATATAGGCTCAAGTGAAAGCTCTTTTTGTTTTGTTTTTTCATTCCAATTTGATTCTAAAACCCAGTTATTTGGATTAGCTTTATACTCTTTTAAGAACACTTCAATTTTTAATTGATATTGTTTAAGATCAGTGACTAACTGCATGACTTTAACATCAGTGTTTTTTGTCTTTAAAAGTTTTGATATTTTTAAATCTCTTTTATCTTCTCTTACGTTTCTTTTTCCAGATGTCATCCCACCCTCCATTTGTTCAATAGTGGTAATAATCTCACCAGAAATATATTTTAGAAACTCAACATAATCAGAAATAGAGGATACTGATTTAAGATTTTTTAGAATTTCTTTTTCATTTGAGAACTTAAATTTCTTAACTACACTTTCAGTTATTTTGATTGTAATAAAATCCGACATAACATCATCAAATTCATGTGCCTCATCTACAATCAGAACTCTTGAATCCCTTGACTCCATAAGTTTTGGATTGTAAATAGCATAGAGTATATAAAGATAAAAATTAGTCAATGACATTCCACCACTTATAAATCCCTCTCTAGCAGAAGTATACGGACATGCCTCACAAGATGTTTTATTCAATCGATTAAACTCAGCTCCTTGCGCACAGGAACAAGAATAAGATTCACACTCATAATTTTCTTTACCTTTTAAATCTGAAATTGACTCATAAGTAACAGAATACTGATCTTGTAATATTTTACTATTTGTGATGATATCGACTTTAGCAACTTTATTCACATTCTTTTTATACCAATCAGCAATCATTAGTGCCAAGTGGCTCTTACCAGAACCAACTGGTAGATTAAGCAAGAAAAACTTATTAAGTTTATTCTTTTGATATTCAGAATCAATAAAACTTAAAGCTTCTTTTTGTTCTTTTCGTGGTTTGTATTTTGATAAATCTTTCTTTAGAGACATTAATGTTAGAGTTTTTTGTAAAATTTATATTAATTTTTTTAGATTTTGTTTGAGAAATAGATTTTTTAGTGGTTTTTTATAATATATAAGAAAATTATCCTCAACTACCATGATTATACTACATTACGATGAGTTCGGCTCATATCTGACAACAGAAGACATTAGAGATTACATAATTTCACTTTTTAGTGAAGGAATCACTACTGAACAAGAAGTTTTAGATATGTGTATAGAAAACTTCGGAAATATGCATCTATCTCTTATAGAGAGCGCTCTTTATGAAGACTGAAATTCTTAAATATCAGAACTTTATTGACAATCAAACTCTTTATATCTTTGATTTTGATGATACTTTAGTAGAAACACCAAGCTTTGAGGATAAGGCTAAAGAATTTATTGGTGAAAATATCAACACAAAAGACTTACTTAATATAGTTACAAAAGAAATCAATGTTAATCTTTACGATTTAAAATATGAAAATGGAAGAATATTTGTTAATGATCCAAATCAAATATTAAATCAATCAAAACACTGGATAAGAAAAGGAACAAGAGTATATCTAATTACACCAGACGTATTTTCTTACAGTGAAGATAGTATGCCAGAGATATTAAAAGATTGGTCCGAGTTATATAAAAATGTAGAAAACAAATGTATAGTAACAGCTCGACCAGAAGGAATTAGAACTATGTTACTTGAAACATTAAATAAACTTGGTTTAGATTTACCAAAATATGGAATACACATGATGCCAAAAGGTAGAACGAATGCTGGTATGTGGAAAGGTGAAAAAATTGTAGAAATAATTACTAATACAAATTTCAAGAAAGCTATATTTTTTGATGACAACTCAAAGTATATCAAAAAGGCCACAAAAGTAATAAAAGAAAAACTACCAGATTTAATTTGGGAACCAGTTAAAGTATATTAAATTTCAGCTTCTAACTTTTTAATTTCATCTAATACCTCTTTCATCTCTTCTTTTTTCTGCATCATTATTTTCTTATTCTTCTTCCTATCGGCATAAACATCTTCAAGCATAATAAGTGTCGGGGATTTTCTTTTCTCAAAAACAACACCATTAACACAAACAACATGTTTATCTAAATCTATGATTCTACCGTTATCACATCTGTCCTTATTCTTCACATCTTGAACACCAACAAATGTTTCCGGTGCTATAAAGAATTGTCTCTGTGTAGTCGGATAAAGTGAAGCAAAGTCATAACACACCACCCACTGATTAAGACCAACTACAGGATCTTTTACCCAACCACCCGCAATTGTGGACTCAGCATCACCTCTCTCATCTTTAAATAGAACAATGTTTTCCATTTTTCTAAATTTGTTTCTCAGCACACCCTCAGTAATAGCCAATGAACCCAAAGCATTATTCATTTGAGAAACGACATCAACTATTCTAATTTGAGCAAGTGATGAAATCGCGTAAATGATAGAGATATAGTTACGAGCTTCGTGTATTTTCTGAACTAGAACACTATCGACTGCGTTATAATACATAAATGTCTCAAAATCATCCTCATAAAGTTTTTGTAAAGATCCGTTATACTTAATCTTTTCAACTCCAACAAGTTTATTAGAAACAAAGTCTAATGAAGATGATTCTTTTACTTTAATGGAAGTATCACAGATTTCATAAAGTTGCATGTAATCAAAAATCATTCTATGAGCAGGTACCTCAAATTCAGTAGACCATATTTTATTCATTCTTTTTGTTAAAGAAGAAACTGCTGGATCAATTTTATATTCTTTACCATTGACCCATTTTGATAGTTTACGAGAACGATTTACTAAATATAACCAGTCATAGTTGAGGAAGTTCCATCCAGTCAAAATTGGCATTTTTGGAATCATCTTATAAAAGAAAGCATACAACATATCAAACTCATCATCATATTTGATATATTTAAATTTATAATCAGATCCAAACTTCTCAAAATATTTGTTAGTATTATCTTTTATTCTTTGTTGCATATCTTCCGGCATTTCCTTAAGACCTAAAAGAATAATCTTATCATCATAAACGATTGATATAGAAAGAACCTGAGTTGACGTACCTTCTTTAGTCACATTACCATTAACATCTTTAACATCAGCTGCTTCGGGAAATCCATCAATAATTTCAGTCTCGATATCTATGAAGTATATCTTTGGTAGATTAAACTCAAATATCTCATCTTTCTCATTTTGAGGAAGAGCATCTAAAAACTCATAAATAGCGTATCTATCAGGATGATTTACTTCGATTTGTTTTACTGATTTACCATCCCAAGATTTGAATTCTGGATGTTTTTGAGGATCTGTATCTTCACAAGAAACATACTTCATTGGATTATCCCAATTAAAATATTTTAATTTTATATCACCGGTTTTATCAACGTAACTTACTACTAACTTTTTACTATTGGATAAATATTGAGTTTCTACAAGCATTAGATTTTATAATTTAATCTTTATAGATTGAAAATTTAGAAAAGTTATTAGAAAAAAAAAAGACAAAGTAAAAACCTTGTCTTTTTTATAATCTATTTGTAGATATATTATCTTCTTCTATAAGTTTTGCTTTCTCTAAAATCTCTTTCTGCTCTTCCAACAGGATTTTTTTCTGAAACTGTATCAAGATTTGAATTAATAACCGCTTGTAAATCAGCAGCTGTAGTAATAGCAGAAACTTTCATATTTACTGGTTCAAGGAAAGCCTTTAATACGGATACTAATCTTTTAACTGAACTATTGAATTCTACTAACTGAGCATCAGTCAATTTTGTTGCCGCTAAACCTGCTATTCCTAAACCAAATAAAGTACCACCAGCAGCTACTTCATAACCACCTCTTGGACCTACAATATCCCAACTATATCCAGGACTACTTCCCTCACCAGCACCACCAGATGTCAACCATCCGTTAGGTGATTGGTCTTGCCATTTAAAAAGACCAAATAAAAATAATCCAAAACCCATAAGAGCCAAAGTTGGACCAGCAATAGAAGCGGTTTTATCAACAAACTTTAACCACTTGGATTTTTTTGATAAATCATCAAAAATTCTTAAGATGTGATCAACTTCTTCTTTAGTAGCTGAATAATCGATATATGCATCAGGGTATTTACCACTTTTGTCTTTATAAGTAAGACTGTAACCTTCTGACCATCCTTTAAATTCGGTAGCCACATACTCAGCTCCTGCTGGGATATTTACCATATTTCCTCTGTATCCTACTTTTGATCCAGTAGTTAAATGTGGAAGTCTTGAAATTGCACCTTTCATTAAAATATCCATAGTAGCTGGATTCATTAAATCTTGACCTGAGTAGTTTTCTTTAATTGTTTCAGGTAGTTCAGGTCTTGGATCAACTTGTGCTGTTTGTTCAGCAGCAGCAATCATTCTATCTTCAATATTTGATTTATCAGGGTGAGTAAGTTCTAATGCATCATCCGCAACTACTTCTAAAGGCATTTCTTTTTTTGCTAACTCAATAATTTCTTCTGAGGAAACCTGAGCTTCGCTTTCATAAACTTTTGAGAATTTCTTAAAATTATTAATTCTACTCATTTTAATGGTATTATTTTTTTTATACTGTATATATTATTTTTTTATACTATTTTTATTTTTTTATGAGAAATTTAATTCCTCAGATTTTATTTTTTCTTTTTGTTCTTTTAGTTTCTGAAAATACAATTTTTGGAATGGTGAATCACCTTGTGTAAAATCTTGATAATCTTCAACTTTTTGTTTTGAAAATTCTGACCAACCAGTTATCTTACCAATTATACTCTGTGGTTTGTAACCAGGAACATCTCTAATATCTTTCATCACTTTAATATCTAAACTAACTTTCTTTTTAGAAGACCAGATAAAAAGAACTAAAATAACAACAGATGCTATTGCAGCAACTATCGGACCAGCTGAAAAACCTAAAGCAATTAATATCTTTGATAATATTGTATGAACTACAGCAGATAAAATAGATTTACCTAAAAACGATAGAGTTGTATTTATCCAATACTTAAGTTTTAAACTTCTATCCTTAAGTCCTTCTTCTGATTTTAATTTATCTTTATCATCCGAAAAAGACCAACTTTTATCAGTTGTAAATTCTTTAACAGAAGTAGTTATTTTTTGATATAAATTTTTGACAGTACCTGCGTTTAAGTCAGACCACTCAACTTTTGTGTACTCTTTATCAAAAAATAAATTTGTTACTCTATTTAGTTGTATTTTTGATAACTCACCAATTGCCTCAAAAAGTTGAGAAAAGTATTCTTTAATACCCGGGATTGATATTTTACTTTTTATCCAATCAATAAATGATGTTAATTTGCTCCAGAGAAATTCACCAGTTTGACTAAACCATTCACCTATATCAGAAATAACATCTTTCATTCCAGGTATTGGATCAACCGGTAATGTAAACATATCCATTGTCTCATTCACCGAAAAGCTTGCATAAGTTGAAATATACTTCATATTTGTATATATTAAAAAAAAAGAGACTTTTTAGTCTCTCTTAAAAATCACAATCGTAATAATCTAACGTGATATTGTTTTTCTTATCTACAAATAAAAGATCAGTTCTTCTTATCACTTGATACTCATAATGATATCCAGTCTTAAATAAAGTTCTAATAAATGGAATGTCATCATTGAAGTTTACTTTTGAGCTATCGATCATTAAACAAAGACATCGGTCATCATCTTCTTGTGTATAGTTAGCGACTCCATCATTGTCTCTTTCCATTCCTTTTTTACCATAACAAATAAACTTTGTATCAAGCTCTTCACAAACAATATTCAAGTTTTGTGGTTTATATACTATAGTGATGTCTGATCCAATCTCAATCTTAGGTGATTCTTCTGTAACAAAAAGTCTAATCCAAAAATATACTTTCTGTTCTTCTAAAACTTTAGAAATAGCACCATCCTCAACACTCCAATCTTCAGTAGTATCAATTGATTTTATAGCCTCTATCAAAGATTCTTGGTAATTATTTGTAGATAAATTATTCATACTTAATTTTATTTTTTAATTTGACAGTGGAAATTTCACAGTCGGTGATGATTTATAATTGACTATTTGAATATCTTCATATTTCAAATTATCAATAGAATCATTACTTAATTTTATTTTAGACAAACTAAAGGTTTTGTTTTTAAGTTGCTCTTTAACACCATCAATCTGATTTAGATAAATGTGACAATCACCACCAGAGAATATCAATTCATTAGGAATCATATTTACTTCTCGAGCTAAAAGGTGAAGAAGTAACCCATAAGAAGCAATATTATAAGGAATACCTAGTGGAACATCACAGGACCTTTGTGTCCATTTAAGGCTCAATTTTCTTTTAGGTATATTTAATTCGTTTAACTTTTTATCAGTAAAGTCTTCACCATAACTAATATGTTTACTTAAAGAATCACAGAAATATTTAACTCTCTCATCAGTAGTCATTACTTGAGTATAGCATTGAAATCCATAATGACAAGGAGGAAGAACCATTTGATTTAATTCACCAACATTCCAAGCCGAAACCATAAGTCTTCTACTATCAGGATTTGTTTTTAAATCTTTAATCAAATTAGCAATTTGGTCAATGTTTTGGTCTTTACTGTAAGAAACACCATCAACATATTCACTACTAATAGACCAGTTTCTCCATTGTTTACCATACACAGGACCTAATTCTCCCCATTTTTCAGCGAATTTACGATCATTTTTAATCATGTCAACAAAGGCTTCTTCTTTAGTTACAAATGGTCCCCAATTAATTTCACCATTATGTTTTTCATAATTTTTTATAGCGTCTCCATTCCAAATATGAACATCATTATCCACAAGATATTTGATATTAGTGTCTCCTTTTAGAAACCATATCAACTCTTGGAATATTCCTCTAACATACATTTTTTTAGAAGTAAGAAGTGGAAATCCTTCAGACATATCAAATTTCATAGTATAATCAAATACCGAAATTGTTCCAGTTCCGGTTCTATCAGACTTTACTACTCCTGTATCTAAAATATATTGTAAAAATTTTAGATACTGTTTATCAACATTATTCTCCATTTAATAGGTATTTTATTTTTTTATCTCTTATTTTTTCTTTAAGCAATTCAGACACAGATGAAATCTGTAAAGGCTCTATGTCTAATTCTTTTGGCTTATTTAGAATTACAAACTCAGTAAATGTGAATAGTTTTTTTACTGGAAGTTTGATAAGCTCTAAAATGCAATCTTTTGTTAAAAAGTCTATATCATCCACTATTAAATAATCAAATCTTCTACCTTTAACCAATTCATTAATTACCTGAATAGTCTTTTCATTATTATAAGGAGTCGAGTTAAGAGTTTTAGTAGTGTAAAATATTTTGCTCATATAATTCAAACTATCTGAACAACTAACAAAACAAATCCTTGAACCAATAGAAGTAAGATACTTAGCAAATTCAAAAAGAAAAATACTTTTACCAGTATTTCTTTCTCCTTGAATCAATATCAAATCCTCATCAAACATTAGTAGTTATATTAGACTTTGATAAATTAGTTTCATATGGACAACTATCTATCCATTTTTCCTGGAACCAAAATGTTCTACCAGTAGAGTCTTTACAAGAAACACCTTTTTGATAGTAAACCCATTTGATAAATTCATCATAGTCAGTATCAAAAGGATTTTTCCAATCAGATAACTGACCACCATTTAAGTTATAAGCCATAATCGGAATATCTCTACACATATCAAGTATTTTTGGATATTCCTTTATAACATCTCTAGCGACTAAAAAGGGGTCGATATCTAAATAATAAAGAATTGTACTTCTTAAATAGTTACCAATACCATTAAAATACTTTTGATTTAAGAGAACCTCACAAATTGTACCGTTAAAATCTTTTTTATGTAAATTAGATTTGACATTTTCATAGAAATCTGAAAATTCCTTTGTAGGATCTGGTCCTCTTTTAACTCCAGTAAATCCACCAATTCTATATTTAGGACCCATATAAGAACCATAAAGAAGTAGTGAATAACCATCAGTTGAGTCTAATCTCATTCTAACAAATTTAGTATCACTCCAACTTTCGGTAGGTACCCACTTCCAATTACCAGACATACCCATAAAAACAGATATTTTATGAATTTCCGGACCATTATAGAATCTAATAATTAACTCTTTACCAAAGGATTCAGCGTCGATACTAAATTCTTTTAAAAGATTAAATTGTTCAGGATTATTACCTTTTAATACGTGAAATGATTTATTAAATATTTTAGACTTTGTATTATGGTTGATGTAGTCAGCCATAATTTTTAATTCAGCAAGTTCAGGCATAATTATAATTTAGTGTATAGATTCTATAAAAAAACTATTAAATGTTGAAAAATAATAATTAAAAAAATAATATATACAGAAAAATAAACCATTAGAATGAAATATCTAAAGCATTTTGAGTCTTATTCAGAGGATGTGAAACCTTCAGATTTATCGGATACGAAACCTTCAGATTTATCGTATGAACAAACAAGAGAACTACATAAGAAATCATTGGAATATCTTTTAGACTTATCAGACTCAGAAAAAATAAAACTTAAAAGTGATTTAGAAAAGTTTGCAGCAGACAATGGCCTAACACTAGACCAATTAGAAAATCCAGAAACGGTAAAAAAATTACTTGAATCCAACATAAATGAAGGATTAGGAAGCTGGTTAAAGGAAAATTGGTATTCTTTAGTAAGTAAAATATCAAAATATGGAAGTATCGCAGCTTTGTTAACATTTTTAGGATCAATGTCATTATATTGGCTTGGTGGAGTTGACACTTTACTCGGTGTAAAAGTCGCAGCTGCAGCATGGGTAGTTTCATCAATTGTTGGAGCATTAAAAGGATTAAGATAAAAAAAAAATAATAAATATATGAAATACGTTAATTCATACGATAAGTTTTTAGAAAAAAGAAATATCAATAAGTCATTAGAAATGCTTGTAGAGCAATTCGGAATGTTATTAGAGACAGACGAAGTATCAACAGCACCTACTGAAGTACAATCAGACAAGGAAATAATCGCTGAAATGCCATCTCAACAAAAAGATAAAATTGAGGATATTATTGGTAAGTTTTTTCCTGAAGCTAAGGGTAAAGTGGATTTAGATAAACCAACTGAAGAACCTAAAAAAGAAGGAGAGACTCCAAAGGAAGGCGAAGCACCTAAAGAAGGTGAAGAAAAAGCAGAAAAAACGAACGAAGAAGGAGGAATACTTCTCGCAATCACTATAGCATCTTTAATACCAGCTTGTATGGAAGCTATTGGTAGTTTTAGTAATTTTCTTAAACAAAAATTTGGAATTAACTTAGATGAAAAACAAATGCAAAATGTTAAGAAGTTAAATGAAGCAATTACCGCTCTAAATAAAATTAAATCTGGTAAAGAAGGTAAATTCATGGGGAAATCTTATAATCAAGGAAACTTCAAAGAAATATCTAATCTTTTGTCAAAAGAACTTGGAAATCCTGAATTAGAATTTGGTAAGGGTTATGATGATGGACATGGACACGGTGCTAAGAAAGAAGAATCTAAACCAGAGAGTGAGCAAATAAAAGAAGCTCAAGAAAGTGATGCAGATAAATTAAATAAATTTGAGGAAACAATAGACAAAGAATTGACTAAGTACAAAAAATTTAGAGATAAATCATTTGGAACAAATTTTGGAAACTGGTTGAAAACAAAAGGACATGATCTACATCACGCTTATACAGCACCAATTAGAGGTGTACTATTTGGTGTTTCTAAATTATCCAAACCAACATCTAAATTAAGAAATGAAGAGACTAGAGAAAAAGTTGCTAACGTTATATACATGGTAGCTATGATTTCTCTAGCAGGAGCTGGAATAGCATCGTCACTAAGTCATTTAAATGGAGCAAGTGAAGTTGCTCAAATACTACTAAAAGGAACAGAGGCTGGTCTAAATGTGAGTGATTTGAGAAAACAAGCAGTCAGTGCTGTGTTAGGATCAGCGGCTTAATTGTTAAATAATTAAAACCTAAAAGTCTTATCATTGATAAGACTTTTTTTATTTAATTACAATTTTTCTTTACCCACTTAACTAATATATCTCCGTGACAAGATTTACCACCACCTCCTAAATTTTTACACCAACACCCAAGAACTTTATCTTTTAATTCGTGTAAATCATTCATTAGGTCTTCATTAGAAAGTAAATACTGTTCATAAGCATCTACTATTGTTTTTCTTGGTGTTCCTTCTGGAAATGACTCACGTAATTCTTTAGGGTAAGCCCACTTATTGTACTTACCATTTGGTAAACGACCAATATAAATATCATAAGGTTCTTTCTTGAAATGAACCACTCTTACCTTATGTTCGTATTTGAGTTTACCCTTGAAACTATCAAAAAAATCATCCATTTAATAAAATGTTTCTACAAATTTCATACTCTTCTTTTGTAAATCCTAACCTACCAATAATCATATTCTTTTTGCACTGTTTTGTTTTTTCCTATTCACTTGAAAATTTTCTTCCTTCTAAAAGATAATTTTTTTTAAATATTTATTATTAATATATAGTGTAATATATCAAAATTAAAGTTAAAAAAATGAAGTATCTAAAATTATTCGAAGAATATGAATATAATGTAGGGTCAAATGCTGATAGGCAAAGAGAAAAAGCCTTTCAAGATACCATTTTTGGAATGGGAGACGATCAGAAAAAAATTGAGTATGATAAAATAGATAAGGAGATATCAGATCCTAAATCAGAAGACGGTAGAAATTGGTCAGATAATGAAAGAAAGAGAGTAAACAAATGGTTAGATACATTTGCAAAAGACTATGAAGTTCCATCTACAAAAGAAGCCAAAATAATTCAACTTAGTAACGATATGGCAAAAACCATAACGGATTTTGACAAACGTATGGATTACTGGAACGATCTCTTTAACTCAAAAACATATGAACCTATGGGTGACTCGAATAAGGTTCCAAAGGAATTGTTACAAAAGGTAAACATCTTAACAGATGAATTGAAAGAAATTGATAGAAAGTTAGAATTCTGGAGAGAAAAGACTTCCATTGATTTTGATCCAGATTATTATCCTGAAGAGTTTAAACATCCAACTCTAAGTAATTTTTTTGAAAAACAACCAAACTTGATACCAGAAGCTGAAAAGATGGTTGATTTAGTCAAAGTTAAAGTTGATGAAATGGAAAAATTGATGGGAAGAAAAGGTTTAGACTTTACATATGCTTTAAAAAGATAAAGGTTTATTAGTAAAAATAATTTGAAATTATATTGTTAAATTCAATTTATGCATTATATTTGTATAACTATGAAAACAATCTTATTTACACTATCTTTATTTCTCTCTTCAACTTTTTTTTCACAAAAATATGAAATCTACGTTTATGACATATCAAGTCGCTTATGTGAGAGTGAAGTTTCTAAAGAATTTTGTATGATTCAACCAGATACAGTTGAAAATTATGGAAATTTAACTATGAAGTATATCTTAGACTTTGATAGTGGTCAAATGACATTTTATGAGTTTTTGGACGAAAGACCGTTTTTTACAGATACTATGACCGTAGAGTCGTGTGGGGAAAATAAATGGAAATGCTTTAGACTTGGTAAATCTGGATTAGTAATTGAAGAAGTTGAATTTGAAACAACTGAGCTTAATCAGTCAGTCAATCGTTTTATTACATGCGAAACTTTTACTATGGTAGATGTCTTTACTAGTTTTAAAATAGAAAAAACCGAATAATTTTTATTATTCGGTTTTATTTTATTATGTATTTATTTGTTTAATTTTCAATTGAATTAGAGTGCTTTCCACTCAGTTGATCTAAAAGGAATCTTAACATCTTTTGCATTCATTACTTTGTAATCAGAAACAAATGTTTTAGACTTTGCGTCCCATTTAACTTCAATAACTTTATTTTTACCAGAGGTAGAAGAAAGTGCTTTTTTCCCTGCATCGGTTTTGAAGGGTTGATGAACATTGATATCTTCACCATTTGGATTATAAACATTTAATGGAACAGAGTAATGTGCATCTGTGACATCACCTTTTGCCGTATTTCCAAATGAATCTTCGACTTCACTAGGAGTTTGTGATATATAAAGAATATGACCCTGTGTTGTTCCTTTATAAATTTGATTATAAGCGTAAACTGTGCCATATCCTTCCATGTTTGGTTTGATTTGGTTTTCTTTAGCACCTGGAACTGCAAGTTTTGCAAATGCTCCATGTTTTGCAAAAATTTCTGGGACAACGCTTTCAAATCCTCGAGATGCACCAGAGGAAACTTGTCCTAATGTGTTTATGTAAAAAACTCTTTGATTCTTCTTCAAACTAGTTCGCTCAATTAATATAGGCGCGTCGGTTGAGACCCGACCAACTGGACTATCAATTACCTCAGCACTATTAACCCTAATATCCATTGAATTAGGAATACCAGCTGTAACACTACGTTGACTTGCATTATCACTACTATTTAAGATAATGTTAACACCTCTAATCTTACCACTAACACCTGGCTCACTCGATGTATTGATTCCATCGTCATTGATAAGATTGTCATAATCTGATTTATTAACTAACATTTGACCAGTAGCTAAATCAAAACTTCTTGTAGCCTTTTCACCTGCAAAAATTGTTATGTTACCTTGCCCATCTTTAAATGATGATTCAACTTTGTATTTTACAGCATCTTTAGTTACGTAATAATATGTCATTTCTCTTTGAGTACCGACAATTTTACCATTATCATTGACATATGAATCTAATTCCTTTCCGTCTTTTTTCTGAAATATGAGTAATGTTTTTCCTACATATCCTTGTTGTGTTCCTGTTGAATCATTTAGATAATTTGTGTAAGACTCTATAAAACGACTATCTGACGAATGCCATCCTTCTACTGTTTCTGGTAGATTGGCATCTGCAATTCCCCATTCAGAAGGATCTATTTTTTTAGTTTGGTTCGCCTTATTATCACCTTTACCCCAAGTGTCACCAGTTTGAAACATATAATTTCCACTATCATCAGCCTTCTTCATATCCATAGTTGAGTAATAGGCTGGTGGAGGTGGTGGAGGTGGAGCATATACCGCCTCTTTTAGAAATTCTTCATATTTTTTTATTATTCTCATTTCTTTAATACTTTTTTTATATTAAAACTTTTTTTATATATTAAAAAAAAAAAATTTCTTTTTTTAATTTTTGAGTTTGAGTTAAAAAATATGTTCTATTACAGGTTGAATCTTATACATTGGTCTAAAATATATTTAGAGTGTTCTAATTGTAAGTGAGTTGCCAAACCAATAGTAATGTGATATCCAAAATAAGGATTAGGATCTAATCCAATAACACTTCTAATATTTCTAGCGTCATCACTATCAGCCTTTATCCACCAGTGACCTTTATCGTTTGCTCTAATGATAGTAGGATCATACATTACTGTAATTTCTTTACCATGAAAAAGATCACGAGCTTGTCTATAAGTTTCATCACTTTCAAACTTATCATTGATAATAGTTAAGTGAGTTCCTCTAAGTGGTTTATTTAGTTTTAGATTAAATCTTTTTTCAAGAAACCAAGAATAGTAAGAATAAAGATCACAATCAAAACGTACCATAGCAGTTCTTTTCCAAGAAGACTGAGCCAAGTGCTTCTTAGTGACGTTAACTGGGTCAAACTCTAATATGCCTTTAATTTCTAACATATGACAAATATAAGGAGAAAAAATTAATATATAAAGCAATGACACTAATAACATTACTTATTACAAATTTAATTTGGATATTATACTCACTAACAGAGGGTGTAAGAGAAGGATTCTACTGGAACTATGAAAGTCAAAGTAAAAGAGTCTGTGAATTTGATATAAATCCAATCTTCAACTCACAAAGAATTATCGTTTTGATATTAATTGGTGGAATTTTAGTACACTCACTTGGTCTATATTCTCTACTATCAGTTGTTTGTATGATACTTATGTTTAGTTTCTTTCATAATGGAACTTATTACTATACAAGAAATAAGTTACAAAAAGGTCTTTATCCAAAAGGTTGGTGTGATGAGTCAAAAACTTTCCCACCATTCTATACTGGTCTATACAAATATAACAAAAGAACCGTATCTATGATATTAGGTTTATCAGTACAGATATTTATTTATCTATTTTTACTAAATTAATAATATGGCAAGAACTAATAATACAAAAGAAAGAGTAAGAATATCAAAAGAGAGGTTTATCTCTGAGTTCTGTAAAAACAGAGGATGGAATCCTAAAGAGTTGACAACCGGTCAAATGCTTTTCATAGTCTCACAACCAGAGTATAAGAATCTTAAATAATTACTCTACAATAAACAACTCTTCTAAAGATATCTGTGATAAATCATCGATGTAAACAGTCAAATCACCTCTATTAGCAATTAACTCTTCATATCCACTTTGTCTAACACCATAAAGAACATCACCGTTCCAAATAACATCTTTGTATTCCGAAATACCAAAGTTAGACATCCAAGATACAATTTGTTCTTTTTCAGATTCAATTTGTTTTTTTGAAATCAAAGCCTTTACAGTTTTCTCTCTGTAATGAACGTAGGTATAATTTGATTCAGAAAATCCATCAGGATAAGCATCGTCTGATAAACCATAATCAGATTCATAATCGTAATCATCATCATAAAGTGAATCAATTCCAAATTTTCTATCAATTGGTAATGTTTCCCAATCTATTTTACAAACTGCTTTACAAAGTTTCTTTAAGTGTTCAATATCTTGTTTTTCAGAAGTTCCATGTTCACCATAGTAACCAACAGAAATATTGGTACACTCAGGAACTAAAGAAATAAACTTAGCAGAGTCAGTGTAGATACCAGTAGGATCTGGTTTATAATTGAAAGTATTTTCAACATCATTAAGTCTTTTTGATAACTCAACAGCGAATGTAGTAGAGCAACAAACACCACCCCACTGCTCTGTGATTACGGAGTCCGTTCCCCTTCTATCAAAAGATACAACCTTTGTGATTTGATCAGAAAAAGGATTATTCAACCAATCTCTAGAAACTTTACCAGATCCAATACATCCACACTCCTCACCTACAAAAAAGTAATAAACTCCGGGAACTTTATTTTTTATCATATAAAGAATAACAGTCATTCCTGCTTTATCATCAGCACTTAAAACAGAAGTACCATCAGTTGTTATAAAGTTATCTTTAAATACATGGTTTACTGATGTTTGACTAGAACAAGCAGTATCTAAGTGACAGGTAAACATAGTAGATGGTTTATCACCAACTACAATATAATAGTTATCAAATTGGTCTTTTGTATATCCTTCCGGAAGATATTTTTCAAGTTGAGACTCAGTTCCGTGTGGGTATGTTTTTTTAGTTAATTGTATGAATTTTCTTGTAATTCTCATTTTTTAATGTATGTATAGTTTATTTAACAAATATACTACATATTTTCGTTATTTCCAAAAATATTGTTAATTTTTTCGTTTCTGACATATGCAAGTCTAAGAGACTCAATAGTTGAACTCACTTTTGTTTGATTGTCAATAATCCAGATATCACTTTTATGTAATTCTTTATACTCAGATCTGATTAAAAAGTCATTAACATCATCTGATGATTTATACTGATATTCTTTTGCAACTATTATTGAGTCAATATTAAGCTCATTTATCTTTTCAATATATTTCCAGAGATTATTTTTATTAACAGACCAGAAATCGAATACTAAAAGATCTACTCTGAATAGATTAGATTTATCTGAAATCTTTTCGGTGAAATCATCTATGTTAGAAAATTCAATTTTATTCTCTAAATAATGATAAAGACAAATATCATGTGATTTGCTAGAACTACTAGGTTTTATTGGTGTAAAAAGTAAATAATTTCTACCAGATAAGTCAAAGAATTTCACTATCTGACTAACAGCAGAACCAACCTCAGAAATATTTCCGGTGAAATAATTATATTTTTTTAGTTCTATCATGTAGGTTTTTCTTTCTCACATCTACTAAATAATTATACTTGTATAAGAATCTTCTTCCTATGAGACAAGGAAATTTCATATTTTTTCTATTTGTCAAAGATACAAAAACCTTATGAACTTTTCTACCTAATTTCATTTTTACTCTAATTAAATATCTTTTCTGAATTCTACCAAATGAACTTTTGACTTTTATTTCTTTGAATTCATCAAAACATATTTTTTCACAACCATCAAACCAGAAATATAACTTTTCATCAATGACCTCAAATCCATCAACATGTAGTGCTATATTGAAAGCTCCAGTATCAATTTTAGCATCAATATCTTTAACACCGAGTTGCGGAATTGATATTTTCTCAAATCTTCCTATTTTTTTTGTCATTAGAGAAGGTTTTTTACAATATATAATTTAGTATTATACTAAAATTAATATTAGAGGTTTAATTATGAGAGATAGACATAAAGAATTACAAGAAAAATGGGATTCTAAATCAATTAAAAAAAAGTGGAGTAAGACTTTAGAAAACTCTAAACCGGTGTTAATAAAAAGAGGTGAAATACCAACACCTACACCAACAAGAACAAATAGAAAATTAGATGTAATTATAATCTCTGTAAATTACAACGACATGTTAATCCTAACATTAAAACATAATAGAAATATATTTGATAATATAACAGTAATCACATCAACTGATGATATACTATGTCAAAAAATATGTGAAAAACTTGAAATTAAATATTTTACCACAGATGTTATGTATTCAGAAGATGAATCATTTAATAAAGGTAAAGCAATAAATTATGGAATTAGTACTTTAGAAAATCCAGACTATATACTTTTACTAGACGCAGATATGATAGTAAGTGAAGAAATTAATCTAAATGAACTAGATGAGAAAAAACTCTACACATCTAATAGATGGATATGTCAATCATATGTGCATTTCAGTAATTGGAGAAAGGGTGAGTCAGAAATAGAAAATGTTGGTAAACATGAATCTGATAAAGGATTAGGTTTTTTTCAATTATTTAACTACTCAAATGAATGTCTAGATAAAAGTAAACCTTTTCCCGAATCATCAAAAAATGCATCTTGGAGTGACTTATTATTTAGAGACAAATTCAATTCAAGACAAACTATAAATAATAATTTAATTCATTTAGGAGAAGCTTATAAAAACTGGGATGGTCGAATATCAAAAAGATTTCTCACAGATGATGACTTTGATTATGAGTTAGAGACAATAAAAAGAAAAGCAAGAAAAAATACTTCGTTACTAAATATACTAAATGAGTTAAGTTTTAATACGAATAAAGTTGATTACGATTTTGATTTTTTAGATAAAGAAAATAAACAATTCATAATACACGTTGCTTCTGTATTTAAAACTAAAGATACCAACTCAATTAGAAGGAATGAATTTGCTCAAGAAACTTGGAAAAAATTCTATGAAAGCGGAGATGTAATACCGGCTATGTATTATAGTAATGATTTACCAAAGATAAAAGACATATTTGATTGGGGTTACAAGTTTTGCAAAAATGATGATGACATTATACTCTATACAAATTCAGATATTTGTCTAACAAACGATGCTTATAAAAAAATACTAGAATCTTGTAATGAGTGGCAATGTACATTCTCGTTTAGAAAAGACTTTGATAAATTAGAGGAAACTAAAACATCAATAGAAGTTTCTAAATCATTGTTTTCAGATGGAAGTGACACACCAAAAGGAGCTGATGTTTTCGCAGTGACTAAAAGATGGTGGTCAGAGTGGAGAGATTATCTTCCAGATGATCAAACAATTGGTAGACCAACTTGGGACTGGGTATTTAGAATAACTATGGGTGTTAGTTTAGAAGGAAATATTACATTTAGAAAAAAATTCGAGGATCAAGGTAGTGTTTGTGAAACACCAAATATCTCATATCACGAAACACATGAGTCATTTTGGAACAAATCAATTAATCTATTAGAATCATCTAATTTATGGAATACAAAAATAGCCTACAATTGGATGTCTGAAAAATCAGATAATATTAAATTCACCGGCAAAGAATACTTTGAGAAAACATACGGAGAATATATAAAATAATTAATAAAAGTATGTATAATTTAGTTAGTGCAGTTAGATTCGAGGGAAGTGGATTTCCTTGTACAAAACAACATTTAGATAATCAAAAATGGGCTCAAGATAGTTGGGCTTTATTAGGATTAAAATGGACAAGTTTAGCCAGAGTTGGTCATGTTTATTGCCATGAATTAGTTGAAGAACTGATAAAACATGATGTAGGAGCACATATGGATTCGGATATAATACTAACCGAACCAATTCTTAAAGTTTTTGAGTTTATTAAAAGTAAAAAAGAGCCAGCATGGGCAACTTCACACAGATACTGTTTTGATGAATTAAACTATCCAAATTTTATTGAAAATTCAGAAATTACATCACCATATGGAGTTAGTATTTTTATAGGAAATAAATTATTTTGGGAAGAGTGGTTAGAAAAAATGCCAAAAAATCTCAGTAGGTTTGGAGTCACTGACGATCAAGGTTTATTGTCATTTGGTAATTCTTACCACTCGGAAAATAGTTGGAATTTTACCAACTTAAAATGTGTATTCCATCCAAATCATGAAGGTAGAGCTGAACATAGAGGTTCATTCAACAAAGATGTTGAAATGGATATTACTCGTGCTGGTTTACCAACAAAAAAATTAGAATTATAATGAAAAAAATATTTATTGATTGCGGAACTCACCTGTGTGAAGGATTAAATGAGTTCATAAGTAAGGGAATTATTGATGATAATTTCAAAATTTACACATTTGAAGCAAATCCAGAATGCAACATACTTGAGAGAGTTAAAAGTATACCATTTGAAATAGAAGCTCATAACAAGGCAGTGTGGATTAAAAACGGTAAAGTAATATTTAACCAAGAAAATCATAAAAAAACAAAAAGTGGATCACCAAATGATGGTGTTTCTGATATTGATGGTTGGTGTTCATCTATTGATAATATAGGAAATGAATATATGGATGAAAGATCTGAAAACAAAATAGAAGTTGATTGTATTGACTTTGGTGAATTTATAAAAAGTTTACCAGATACTCAAATTATATGTAAAATGGATATTGAAGGAGCTGAGTTTGATGTATTAAGACATATAATAAATGATGGATCGATAACTAAATTATCAGAAATATATGTAGAGTTTCATGATAGATATATGCCAAAAGAAACTCATGAATCAAAAATGGAACTTATTAGAAAAATAGAAGAACTAGGTGTAAAAATAAACTTTTGGGCATGATAGACATATTTTATAAGTCATACGCAAAGGATTTTGAGTGGTTATACTACTCACTAAAATCGATAAAAAAGTATTTGACTGGTTATAATAAAATAATAATAGTTATACCCGAACAAGACAAGGAATTATTAAATTACGACTTAATAAATGAACTAAATTGTGAAGTTTATTTTGTAAATGAATATGGCAGTGGTTACATATATCAACAGTTTATAAAAATGACTGCTCATAAATATTGTAAATCAAATTTTATATTATATTCAGATTCTGATTTAATTTTTAATAGAGAAATAGATTTACAAAATTTAATTCATGATGAAAAGCCAGAGTTATTGTATACAGATTACTCAAAAGTAGGAAATGCCATTTGTTGGAAAGAAGTTACTGAGAAATTTATAGGAAGAGAATTAGATTATGAATTTATGCGAAGATTACCTTTAATTTATCATAGGAGTACAATTGAAAAAATCAACGAAGAATATGATATCGAAGATACTATAATGAATAAGTTTAGTAATAAATTTTCAGAATTTAACGCAATTGGTGCTTGGATATTTTATAATGAACCGGATAACTATAAACTTATAAATACAAATAATTGGTCTTATGTACCACCAATGGGTAAACAATATTGGTCACATGGTGGACTAACAGATGAAATTAAAAATGAAATAGAAAAATGGGTATAATATCGTCATTTCCAAGAAGCGGACAACATTTAGTTGAATCAATATTTATCTACTTAACAGAAAATCACGAAGTTGAGTGGTCATACTGTAACTTTTATAATTGTTGCAATTCCATACCATGTAAAGAAGGAAGTATTGTGTCAAAAAATCATGACTTTGACTTACAATTACCTATAGATAATGATAGTAAGTACATTGCAATATACAGAAAAGATATGATTATTCAACTTGAAGCATATTATAGGTATTCACTTCATTACGAAAATAAAAAGTACAAATACGAAGAGTTATTAGAATTTATAATTAACAATAGAGAATACTATAAAGGATTTGTCAACAAATGGATTAAGAATAAAAATAAAAACATACTAAAAGTAGAATATTATGATTTAATTAATAATCCCGAGAAAGTAAGTAAAAAAATATTTAAGCATTTTTATCCAGAAGTTAAAATTAAAAATGAAGTGTTCACAAATATGAATGAGAAAAAGTTTTCCGTTTTTTCACCAATTAAGAAAAGAAGTGTTGATAATAAAATAAAAGAACTTCATAAGTTAGATGAGGAACTATATGAAAGAATAAAAACAGACTTAAAAAAGCTAAAATAATATGAAGATATTTACAACAATAAATCCTCATGGAAATACTCTTACTCAACTAAATGCTTTGTCTACTTGGTCTGAAAAGTATGAAGTCTATTCAGTAAACAGAAAAGACGAGATTGATAAGATTAGAAATATTTATGAAAATATAAATTTTATTGAAATTGAAGAAGACTTTAGTTACAAAGGAAAAAATCTTGTGAAGTTAGACTTTATATTAGAAGCAATTGAAAAAGAATCAGATGGAATATCAGCAATAATAAACTCAGATATAGTACTAAGTAGCGAACTCGAAATCAAAATTAATCAGAGATATTTCACTAATGGAATTTTCATAGGAACAAGATATGAAATTGATGGTGATAAAAAATATCCATTCATATATGGATATGATTTATTTATTTTTGATTCAAAGTATGCAAAGTTGTTTAAGAATGATAAATATGTGATTGGAATGCCTTGGTGGGACTATTGGGTACCAATTTGCGCACTGAAACATAGATTAAATATTTATCATATAAAAGATGAATTAATATATCATAAAACACACAAAACAAATTACGAACATAAAAGTTGGTTAGAATTTGGTGAGTATTTATACAACGATATAATTAAAGACACTTTGTATTCTGACCTTTCAGTTAAATTAGAAGACTTTTATAAAGGTGTAGAAAACGGACCTTTAATAGTTAAAAAGTTTATAGAATCAAAACAAATAAATAAGTCAGTGATATAAGTAAAAAATAACTTTGCTTAATGACACCTCCAACACACTCTTTTACTTATGTAATCGGTTACAGACATTCAATTGAAAGACTAAATAATCTTAAAAGAGTACTTGATTGGATTACTGGATTTCAAGGAATTGACTTAATAGTAATTGAACAAGATACACACAGTAAAATCTCACACTTAAACTTAAGATGTAGACACATCTTTCTAAAGTCTAAAAAACCTTATAATAAATCTTGGGCATTTAATGTTGCTACAAAGATGGCGAAATCTAATATAATTGTTTTTGCTGACTCGGATTTAATTATGCACCCTAACCATTTTATCGAAGGTCTTCAACTTATGGAGAAGTATGAAATGGTAAATCCTTACTTATCAGTAATTGATTTAAATCCACAGGAATCTCAATTCCAACTTGAACAAATGACTCAAATCACCAGACCAGGTAGAGGTGAGACAGACCACCAAAAAGTTCCAATCTGTGGAGGTATTTGTATCTTCAGAAAAGATGCCATAATGAAAATTGGTGGATGGAATGAAGACTTTATTGGATGGGGAGCAGAAGACGACTTTGTATCACATAAAGTGAAACAATTTCTAAACTGGCATCAACTACCACATAAGTGTTACCATTTATATCATTCCAGAACTCAACCAAATATGGAATCATATCAAAGAAATTTAAACCTACTAAATCAATTAGTTGCTCTACCAAAAGAAGAGTTGATAAAAGTAGTGAATAAATCTCTACAAAGAAATGGAATGTTAAATAAGTATGATAATTTCTAAAAATCATCTACAATCAATTTGTAACTATACCGAGATTCAATCAGAATCTAAATCACAGATAAACATCTCTTACATGCAGATGATTGAATCCGGTAGTTCTGAATACAAAAGAGAGATAATAAAGAAAAATAGAGACTTAGCTATTGATGCTCTTCTTGACACAGAAAAAGTAGAAGACTATCAAAATAGAGAACAATGTGAGACATCACTTGATACAGAAGGTTATGTCTCTACTATATCTCCAAGAATTTTTTCTCTAAATCTTAGAGTAAATAAGTATAACAATCTATCAGACTTGTATGATATAGTTATATCTAAACTAGATAGTCTTACAAAGAATCCAATGACTGGTAAGAATTTTGATTATACAATATCAAATGATTCAAATCTATCAGACTATGAAAATTTTAATCAAAATTCAAGAAAACTAATTTCAAGAATAAATATGGTCTCAAGTCACATCTCAATGTCTTCAAGAATGGGACCACCAAAAACAATGATTGTTGGAAAGGATGTTTTAGATATGTTAGTACAATCAACGATGTTCTCAAATCAAATCTCAGGAACCGGTCCAATATTAGGTAATTTAATGGGTATGAGTGTTATCTTCTCACCATTAGTAAAGAAAAATAAAATAATTCAAATCAGAGTATCAGAAAGAACAGATCCCGGAATAAACTTGATAAATAATACAAGTCAAAATGAATATTATTTAGGAGAAACTAATGGATGGGAAAATTTTATTCACTGGTTTGACGTTATTTAAGAGCAACTCTTAATTTATCATATTTAGATAATAACTTAAACATACGATTCCACTCGTCTTCAGGATTTTCAACTTTTTTCTCAAACCATTTATTGTTATTTAGATATTCTACTATCATGCCAACTCTAAAGTCTTCTAATTTTGTTGGTTTCCAATATCTAACCTGTTCAACAAATGAAAATGAAATTCCATTGTGTAAATAAGATATATTATCAGAGTCGGTATTATAAAGTACTATACCCATTGGTTTTTCAGAACCATCACTAAAAACTTTTTTAGCATTGGCTTCACCTTTATATTTAATAATACCACATTCCTGTCCAAAATGATTTAATAAAAATATCAACTCTTTTCTTAGTTCGTCATTATCACAATCATTGAAAGCCATAGCTGAATTTTCATATTGGCCTCTGTAAAAACCTTGTATAGGTAAAACAGAATACTCCTTAGCGTATAAAATTGATATCATATCATCTATTTTATCAGATGATAAAAGAATGAATGAGAGATTTTGATTTGTTAAATCCATATTAGAGTATATATTAAAATGATACTCTTAATTAATTGTTATAATTCCAAATTCTTTATTTATACTATCATTAAATATTTTAGTAACTTCATCTCTGTATATTTGAGGAAAAACGATACTATCGTGTACAGTAACCATTTTTATTTCTGGATGTATCATCATTATCTTTTTAATAATCTTATTGTAAATAAGACGAGATTCAGCTCTTTGTAAATCATAAGAGAGTGCTCTATAATCACCCATATCTTTTTTATAAAGTTTTATAAAATGATGTATAGTAGGAAAAATGGAAGCAAAAGATTTATCTATTCTACTATTTGAAGCATTTCTACCAAAGAGTACTTTATAAGTCATTTCTTTGACTAACTTCCTATCATTAACACCTAATGATTGCATCATAAACTCATAATACTTACCATTTAATGTTAGAGTCTTAAAAAATTCTAATTCTTCTTTTTTTACCCAAGATGTACCCGTTTCTTCAATTAATCTACAAAGAAATAAAGGTTGTGAGTTTTTAATATCGATTTCAGCGGTTGGCTCACCATCAATTAGTAAACAGTTTTTTCTGATAAATGATCTAAGAATAGTAAAATTAGTGTGCATTCTTCCAAACGAGTCAAAGTGGAAAAAGATATGTTTATCAGATATAGAGTCAACTGAATAAGCATTTCTGTTATAAATATCAACATCTTTTCTTTTTAATCCATTCAGAAAAGCCATTGATCTTTGTTTATCTATTGTAATTTGAAATAAATCAGATACTAATTTTTGTCTCACATCAATATCAATTGGACTTGAGTCGTTAGAGTTATAATCTATCAACTCAACAATTTTTGATTTGTATTTTTTTATTAATACTTTATCTTGATTACTATATCTAAATATTTTAGACTTAAATATTCTTGGATTAAGTGAGTAAGTTCTACTTGTAACACCAGCTTTATAATTTCTCTCTAACTTTATTACTGAATTTTCAATAAGATATGAAATGTAAGCATTATATTGATGTCCATATTTCTTTTTAAGTATTGACGCATTAATAACAAAACTATTTTCTTTCTTAAAAAAGTATTTTAGCATTAAATTATGAACGATGTCTATGAGATAAGCAGACTTAAGATTTATTTTTTTATACTCAATTACTTTTACATCTTTTAGAAAGTATAAATCACTTGGTAAAAATTGTAGTGAATTCTTTTTGTCTTTTATTTTACTACTTATTAATTTAGTATAATCTATGTTGTTTAATTCCATTAATCTTTCTATATTTCTCATATAAATTATATGAAAATATGAAATGATGGTTTGTGAAAAAATCAGATTACTTAAATAATTTTCTTACTTTTGATTTCCTCAAGTCTCTTCTCAATTCTTTACGAAGTATATTTTCCAAATCATCAATATCTAAACCATGATAAACATCTAAGTCCGAAGCCATTTCACGAGTCCAACTAACCTTTAAAGGTCTTATTTCAGATTTGACCTCAACAGAAGTCATATTAAGACTAACTGATTTCATTACTTAGTTGGTTCTTTAGGAGTTTCCTCTTCGGTTGTGGTATCTTCTGGTACTATTGGTAGTTTACCACCTTTACCTTTTTTCTTTTTATCAGTTTCTTCTCCTTTTTCAAATTCAGAATAAACATCTGGATAAACTTGACCCTCAGCATCTTGGTCATATTGTATCTCAAAGAAGTCACCAAAATCAAGTAATCCAGCTCTACCTAATTCGATTTCTTGCATTTTATTAAGATATGAAGATATATAACTTTCTATATCAGAAACAAACTTGTTAAATAATATAACTGTGTTTTCAGTAAAAATACCAATTGGTTTCTTTTTCTTTTTATTAAGTGAACCTAAAATCACCTTGAAAATATACTCTAATTTTGTATCCTCTTTAATGTAGTCTTTTGTTAATTTATTTTTAATTAACTCGATATTAATCTTAAACTTATCTTTATTGAAAAAATCAGGAACAGTAAAATCAAAATCTAGTAAATCTTGTTTTACTTCCGAAACATAAATATTGAATAATTTTGATATTAGATAAATATAAACTTCATCTTTCTTCTCACCTTTTAATTTAATATCTTCTAAATTAATTGACTGACAGAAGTTTAAGAAATTAACAAGTATAAGAGTATAAACTTCAACAAACTCGGTACTATTTGTCTCACTTAATCTTTTATATAAAGGATTCAATAATTGAAATGAAATATCTTTTAATTGACTTCTTATAATTAGTTTTTCAATGTTCTTTTGGAAATCCTCATCCATTAAAAATGAATTTTCTAATCTTGGATTTAGTATTTTGTAAAAGAAATAAGCAAATGATTTTTCACCAAAAACATAATCTAAATCTTCTTCACTTGTATTAATGAAATACTTTATAGCTTCTTTCATTGTGTCAGTCAATTTACCTTGATAAATAACAGGTATCATATCAACATTCAATAATCTTGAATACTCATCTATTTCTTCAACATTAAAATCATACTTACTACCTTTGTAGATACTAGAAAGAACTAATTGATTCTTAGGTACACGATTATATTCAATATTAGCTGGTTGATTATCTGGAAAATACTCAAAACAAAACCACCATCTTCTGTTTAACAAACCCTTTACTCTATCATCTAAACTATTAAGATAGTTTATAGCTGGGTTATAGTAGTTCTGCATAGCTAAGTCTACTAAATTAATAGACTGTGAAGTAACTGACTTTGGTTTGATATCAAAGTTTTTACCGTTCCAATTAACCCATATTTTACTACCCTGAATGTCCTCATATACAAATATTTCATCTGCGAATAAGTCGTTTAGAATCTCATCATCGGTTAAACCATTTAATGTAATTAATTTGCTCATAAATTGATTTCTGTTTTTATCAATGTTATATATAAAAAACTATTTGTTTTGTAAAAAATCCAATATTTTATCAATATTTTCTTTTGAGTAACCACCAGATAAAGGAGTTCCACTAGATTTTAAATAGTTATTATAAAGTTCGTTGTATTCATCCTCACTATAAAATTTGTTATCTAAATCAGAAAAAACAACAGTAGTGTCAGAAGCATCTACTGTCTTATTTTGTAATCGTGTTTCACCATAGGCTGGTCCGATAGGTCCAACTAACTCAGTTCCAGATATTTCTTCTGATATAAAGTCTCCAAATTTTTTAATCTTCATCTTTAATTTCTAATTTTTCAAAGTATTCATCTTGCTCTTGAAGTGAATATTCATTCTTCTTGATATTATATATTAAATTATAAAGAAACTTATCATGTAACTGGTGTTTTTCATCACCTTTCATAATAACAATAGATGTTTCATTTTGGTGATTATCAATAACATCGATTACTTGTAAACCAAATTTACCATTTCTATCATGTAAATCACAGATAACCTTTTTCTTTTTTTCAATAAGGTCTTTGATTTTTTTACAAGCGACATTCTTTGATAACATCATAAAATCTTTGTCATCTGAATTAGAAGTTTCATTATAAAGATTAAGAAACTCTTTCTCTCTCTTTGTTAATTTACCCTTCTTAGATATTTTGTCTAAGATTCTGTTCATCTCAATCTCTTTTATTGATTCACCAAGAATATAATATTTGAATAATTTCTTTATTTCCATATTCTAGTGAATTTTTATAGTTTATATATTATAGAAGTAATCATAGTTTTTATATATACTGTGGAAATAAAAGTTTTTTATGGATAAACAGTTATTAAAAGCTCTTGATAATTTAGGATTTGCATTAGAGGCTCTTACTGAAGCATTACAAAGTAAGAAAGAGGCTAAGACAGATACTGCACAAAGTTTAAAATCTGGTGATTTTGGTAAGCAACTTGAATCCATAAACGTAGGTATAAAGTCTATTAAAGCAGACACTCAAGAAATACTTAATAATCAGAAAACAATTATTGATTTACAAAGAAAAAAGAACTCGGATAAAAAAACAGATGAGTTTGAGTCAGCAGAAACAGATAAGAAAAAAGAATCAAATATAAAGAAAGGTGTCGGAACAATACTTTTAATTGCAATTGCCGTATTAGCTATTGGTATGGCATTTAAGATTGTTGGAAAAGTAGACTTCCTATCTGTAATATCACTGAGTTTAGCTATACTACTAATCGCAGTTGCTTTTGAGAGAATCGCAAAAAGTGGTCTCACCCCTAAGTCAGCATTTGGTGCGTCTATAGTAATGGGAATAATTTCACTTGGAGTTCTCATATCATCATTTATTCTTTCTAAGGTTCAGAAAATAACTATTATGCAGTTCTTAAGCGCGGTTATGATAGCGACACTATTTTACTTTGTCGCCCCAGTAATGGCGGATGTCATAAATAGACTCCAAGAAGAAACTGAAATCTCAATGGATGATGGTAAGGGTGGTAAAAAGAAAATGAGAACTAAAAAAATGTCCTGGAATAAACTATTTGGTATGGTTGTCGGACTACCACTAATAATGCTTGGTATGTCAATAGGTATAACTTTATCATCTTGGATACTATCTAAAATAAGACCAATGAGTCTTCCACAGATAATAACTGGTATTTTAATAGCAGGTATGTTTACTGTTGTAGCATCAGGTATAAAAGGTTTATTACACGCATTAACCGAAGAAACTGAAGTACAAGCAAAAGGATTTGGTGGTAAACAAAAAGGTATTGCGATGGGTAAACTATTCCAATTGTGTTTGATTTTACCAGTATTAATGGCATCAATATCAGTCGGTATAACTTTATCATCTTGGATATTAAGTTTAATCAAACCAATAAGTTTTGGACAGGCTTTAACCGCAATTGCTATCGGTCTTATGTTCGCTGTTATATCAATTGGTATTAAAGGTTTATTAACGAGTCTTGCTATTGTACTACAACTATTTGGAATGGGTACTATGTTGAAACTAACAGGTATTGTTGTTTTAATACTACCAGCAATGGCATTAGCAATAACAGCCTCTTCTTGGATATTATCAAAAGTTAAACCTATGTCATTTATGCAAATATTTGTAGCTATCGCAATTACTATAATGTTTGCAATATTAAGTTATGTAATGCCTTATTTAGCAGCAGGAATCATAGCTATTGATAAATTATTAGGAACGAAAAAACTATTCTTGATTCCTCTAACACTTGTTGCCATATCGACAGCAATTTGGTTATCATCTCATATATTGGCTAATATGAAAGATATTCCTTGGATGAAGATGTTAAAGATATTAGTTTATGGTATAATTATGGCACTTGTTGTAACAGCATTTACACCAGCAGTAATTTTCTTAGGATTATTACCACTTGGTAAATTAATAAAAGGTGTTGTTGGAATCATTCTTATCGCAACTGCTATAGTGATAAGCTCTATGATACTCGCAAAAGGAAAATACGATAAACCACCTAAATGGTCTTGGACACTTCAAGTAGCATTAGCCTTTATTGTATTTGCACCAGCAGTTGTTCTTTTAGGAATGATACCACTTCCAGTTATTGTTATGGGTCTAATAGCAGTAGCTCTTGTTGCGATTGCAATAGTTCTTACTGATAAAATATTAGCGAAAGGTCAGTACAAAAAGTATCCACCGATTAAATGGACATTAGCCACAGTGGCGGCATTAGCACCATTCGCTTTAGGAATGGCATTTTTAGGACCACTAATAATTCCAGTGGCGTTAGGAGCTGTAGCAATATTAATAGTAGCAGCCAGTATAGTCGCTGTCTCTAAAATACTAGCAAAGGGTAGTTACGATAAATTTCCTCCTTTAGAGTGGACTAAATCAGTTACTCTAAGTATGGGATTCTTCGGAGTCGGTATGTTGGGAATGGGAACTATCATTCTTGGAAGTTTAGGATTAGGACTACTTGCTCTAGCAGCTGGCCGAGAAGCCGTATTGATGATAGCGCAAACAGTCGTAGACACAGCGGAAGTTCTCAGAAGGGGAAGTTTCGTAGGTGGCCCAACAAAAGAATGGGCGGAAGGTGTATCAATAGCACTTGGTGCTTTCTCACAGGTTTATCAAATGTTAGCAGATAACGCATTCTGGTCATTCTTTGGAATGGGTGGAATAGGACCAAATGAGTTCGCGGATGGTATTAAAGTAGTAACAAAAGGTATTATTGTTGCCGCAAAAGAATTTGAGATGAATAAAGCAGCTTTCAAAGATGGACCTTCAGAAAAATGGGCAAAAGGTGTTGGTACAGCAATCGGAGCATTCGCACCTGTTTATGCTGTATTACTTGGACAAGGTAGAAGTACATTTGACAAGATATTTGGTGGACCTGGACCATCAGTACAAGATATGAAAAAAGCTATTATTGCTATTTCACAAGGTATCGTAGATGCTGCAAAGTTCTTTGCTAAAAATAAAGTCGCATTTAAAGAAGGAAATTATCCAAGTAAAAAATGGGGTAAAGGAGTAGGTGCTGCAATTGGTGCATTTGCACCTGTTTTCCAAGTACTTGCAAATATGTCTTGGTTTAGAAGTGCTGATAAGATGGTCAAAGCTATGGGTAACGCGATTAGAACGGTAACTCATGCTATTATTGACGCGGCATACATATTAAACACAACAAATGTTCCTTTTGACTCATCAAAAGTACCTGATAAAAAGTGGAGCAGCGGTGTATCAGGAGCAATTGAAGCATTTAACGGAGTATTCCAATATATGAATGAGAACTCAGGATGGTTTACAAGTGGAGATGAAGTTGCGGCACAAATGGCTTCGGCTATTCGAGATATCTCATGGGCCATCGCGGATGTCGCAAATACATTTGGTACAGTACCAGAAGCTTACTGGAAAGGATATCCTACACAAGAGTGGGGTAGAAATGTTAAAGCGGTAAATGAATTAATGACATATTCAGCGAAATTCTTAATAGACCAATGGGGTGAGAGTGATTACGCTATAGGATATGGTCTAAGAGGAATGTCTGATATAATTAAATATATCGCCAAGCAGTTTCAAGGAGCTAATTCATGGATAGCACCGTCACCTAAATGGTCTGGAATGGTATCTTGGAATATGAAATTCTTTACTAGATTGGCTAGTACAATGGTAAAAGAACTTGGAGTGACTGGATGGATGGGAATGAACTACATATCAGATATGGCTACTAAAATGAAAAAAGTAGCTAAAACACTATTCTCAGCAAAAGATGCCTTTGGATTTACTATTCCAGATAATTATTTACCTAATCTAAGAAAAAACATGCTTGACTTCCAATCACTTGTTCATGAATTGGCAGCCGGTGAAGAAAAAGGATTCCTTGATTTGTTAGGTGATGCATTTGGAAGTGCGATGGGTGAGAAAGATCCAATAATAATGATGGCTGATAGAATGGTAGCACTAGCAAAAGGGTATTCAGCATTAGCAGATTCATTAATTAAATTAGGTTCAGCAATGAGAACAGTAAATGTCAAAAATCTTAATCAATTAGGTTCATTTACAAAAGGAGTTGCTGGTAAATTACCAGGAGCGAAAAAAGAAAAAGAAGAAGAAAAACCTAGTTGGCTTAATAGTATAAAATCACCATTTGCCGGATTTGGTTCTGATAAGAAAGAAGAGAAAAAGGAAGCTGGATTCATCGGTAAAGTAGGCAACGAGAAAAATAAAATATCATATCTTTCTGAGAAAATGGAAGAATTGATAAAAATAATGAGAAATATTGATAGAAGTACATCTAAAGTGGATGAGTACATTTCTGAGATGACTAATGGTAAATTGAAACCAGGCGCAGAGAACAAAAACTTTGGAATCTCTGACTAAACATTTGTAATAAAAAAAATATAAAAAGATATGGAAGTATCTTTAATTAAGAAAATAAAATTATTTTATAACTTTAGTAAATCTATTAAGAAGAATAAAGCAATTTTATCTAATAGATTTAATGTGAGAATTGATAACGCTAACAGACTCTATACTGTACTAAATGTACCAGAAGAACTTGTTGGTGAAGCGTACTCACTGAAAAAGTCAGATATTGACAGAATTTCAGAAACCTACACAAGAGAATATACAAGAGAACTAGCTGAATTTCTTAATGAACAGGGACTACAAGAACTTTACGAAATCTATGAAATAAGAAAAGTTGACAAATACTCTTATTTAATCATTATTGGATTCAGACTTTTTAACAGTCCTAAATATTTCAATAGACTATATTACATAGTTCTCCCAGCAGCAGTAGTTACAACAACTATATTAAGTTTAATTTTATTACTTTAATACTAAACATTTTTACAATCCACTATTATAATAATAAAAATATAAATAATTATGGATAATTTTTATGAGTTATCAGAGGATACAATCTCTACTTTTTTTGAGATTTTTAATAAAAAGTCTTTCCCACTTTCCATCAAATTTCAATTTGTAGGTGACCAAAAACAAAAGGAACTAATCAAAGTTTCACTAATTAACCCTAAATTTTCTTTCCTTTTAGGAAAAGAAGTATTGGTATCAGTGAACGAAGATATCATGAATGCTTTTGATGATGAGTCAATTACAATTTTAATGGAACAAGAAATTGATAAAGTCTACATCAACATTGAAACTGGTAAAATGAAACTTATCAAAACAGATCTTAACACATTCTCATCACTTGTAAATAAATATGGTGTTGAAAAAGTAGCTAGAGCTAATAAGGTAGAAGAATTGTACCAAGAACAACAAAAAGATGCAAAAAATAACGAAGAATTTATAGCTTAATTATGAACACAATAGGACAAAATTACTTAAACGCACTCAGAAAAAAGTATGAGGCACAAATGGAAGAAGCAAAGGCAAATTTAGCTCTTTATTTTTCTTCAACAAATTTAGCTGCTATCGGAGAACACTCTGATCTTTTAGCTGAACATGATAGATGGATAGAATCTTATGCAAATGCAAAGGATAAACTAGAATGTTTGTCTGAATTATATCCAGTCTCTTCAATAAACGGATAATAAAAATATAAATAATTATGGAAAAAATAGAAACAAATGTGATTAAACCACAAATTTCGTTCATCGAAAATGAACAAAATTATAGAATCGTAAAAGAAGAAGTTGAAGAACTTCTTGATAGTAAAGTATCAGCAATTAGAAATTTTATCAACACCAAAAACGGCAAAGGTCTATCTGAAACTCTAAAAGATGAATTATATCTTGAAGCTCAAAAACTTTGGAAAGAACTTTCACAAGAACTTAACAACTCTAGATATAATTTTTATTTAGACAGACCTCAACATAAATTCTTAACAGATTTGATTCTGAATAAATTAGAATATGATGTTAATACTGTTTTCTTTGCAATTGAATTGAAAGAATTGTTTGAAATTCTCAAAGATTCTAAATACAAAAATGACACCGAAATCATTAGTTATGAGGTAACAGCAACAGAAATGACTTATATCTACCATCTTATTTCTAAACATAAAATAAAAGGACTTGTTAAAGATTCATTCTTATTTGCTGAAGTTTTAATCAAGATTGGAAATATAAGTAAACTAATCAACTTCTATGATAATACAGGTAAGAATCTTTCAACTGAAATTAACGACTGGGTATTAACATTCGAGGACGGTGTAACTATGGAAAATAAACCTGAGACTGTTCAAGGAGAAGTTCTTTAATCTCTTTATTTCTCTAACAAAAAAACCAAGCATTAAATGCTTGGTTTTTTTTTGTTTTAATAAACTGGTGATATAGGAGTAAATGGACCTATAGGATCTATGTAAGTATAAGACTCTACTAAATCCTTTAATCCCTTGATATAGTAACTTTTCTTATCAGTAAATATCTGACCATATCCATTATCGGAAGTAATTTCTACAACTATAAATGGGTCTATATTTGAGTCAACAGTAAAATTATATGGCTTAAGATTATCACCACCTCTATACTCATTTATTGTTTGTACTGGTTCCAGAGGTATTCTTTTCCATTCAGTAACTTTTAACCAATTCTGTGGATCTAAATTCGGAGAAGAGGTAGATGATGTAGCTCCTAAACCACTAAAAACATAAAATTCGTCTTCATAAGATACTATTGAAGAAACCACATATGTATCATTTACACTCCAAGAAGCAGCACCTTCATACTTTCTTGGATTCTTAACTCTATTATTATCAATTACTGATTCATATAATAAATCATAATAAATAACTTTATCACCTTTTTCATATGTTGTAAATGGAGCCCATTCTTTATAAGTTTTATACGTTCTGATTCTAACATTGAAATAATCAGGACTAACCAAATTAGCTTGGTTATAAGGTTTAAATCCATCATAAACATCAGTATCATAGTAAGGTTCAGTCAATCCAGGTATAATAGATAAAAACTCTAAAACACAATTGTAAACAGTTGAACCACTATTTACTGGAGAAAGATATGCCTCATCAAGTCTAAATGTAACTGGAGTCATCTCTTGTGTTGTCTTAAATATAGAAATATCATAGACCTGATGTTGTAAAGCTGATGTTGAGTTAAGTGAACTACGACCTGTAATATCCATTATCTTATGAGTAAGAGGTACGATATTTCTCTTAAGCCAATATTTTAATCCTTGTAATTTTATAATTATTTCATCTAAACTATAATTTAATGTATAATTACCATCAAAATCTGTAATAAAATAAGTTAAGTTGAACATTTTTGTTTGTTCATAATCAGGATTTGGTAAAGAATATTTGATAAAGTCTTTCTCATTCCAACCCTTGACTGTATTATCAAAGATATCCGGTATCTCAACTTTAAATAGTTGTGAAAATAGCTTAGAAGAAGGATTTGTATTTCTATAATACTCATTTAGTTGTAAGTCATTATATCCAAAATAGTTAATAGCATTTATCAATGACTTATACGAACCAATATAAGGATATATCTGATCCTTGTTCATTAACATCTCTTTTCTTTTCTGATTTAGAAATATCCAGTCAATACCACCTTCGTTTATATCATAATCCTTAAATATAAAAACTTCATCAGGACTAATTAACTTACCAACATTTCCTAATTCAACTTTGAATCTTATATCTTCCTCTTCTGTTTGACCGTAAGTAATGAATCTTCCAATTTCTCTATCTTTAACCTTGAATGTACACTTAAGATATGTTTTCTGACCAGAACGCGGGTAGTCTTGTATAACAGTATTTTCCTCAAATAATAAATCTAAATTATAGTTAAAGAAATCAACAATTAAATACTTAGTATAAACATTTCTTATTTTTACTAAAATAGCATTATTATTAGATATGTACTGATTCTTAGTATTTGTAGAATCCTTAACATAAATAACTAAGTGCTGACCTGGTTTAAGTCCTTTACCAGTAAAAGTCTCAGATGAATTTTGATTTATAAAAATCTCACCTCTTCTATCACCATTAATATCTGTAGTAGTAAATGTTATGTTTGTTAAATTATCAGAAACTATATCAAAAGTAATAGGTTCACTTTTATATAATTGCAAAACTGATCTTAAAGCACCCTCATTTTCTGCTTTGAATCCAATAAATAACTCCAATGCTTCAGGCGCGATAGATGTATCATCACTATCATCAATATAACTTAAAGTGTATTGTATTTTATCAAAAATTGTTTGTTGATATGAGGAATATGATATTTTAGTTATGTCTCTATTAGGTACTTTAGATAATACAGGATCTTTAAGTGGTTTTTCACCAATATAGTCCAACGAACCAGTAGTTCCTAATTGTTGACCTGAAAAGTCATACATAAAGAACTCATCTATTTCATCAGTTATCCATTTCCAATAATATTTGACAGAAACATCACCTTCAAAGTTCTCTCTAGGTCTTCTAAAATACTCTCTGGTTTTTAACCAAATACTTTCTCTCGGAACATAATTAGCATCAAGTGTTCCATAAGCAAAATCATCAACTGATGAGTAAGTAGGACCTTCAATTATAATTGAACCATTTAATGTAACTTGAACTTCAGCTACTGAATTTATAGATGGCTGTAGAGCCCAAACTGAATTTCTTTCTGGATTATAAATTATTTTAGTTGTAGGAGCACCAGTTGTTTGAGTCCACTTTACTGTTCCGTCTGTAGCATCAATTGTTTTTATAACACCATTACTTCCGGTATAACCTTGTGCTGATATGTACAAATCACCATCATGTTGGTTAATTATCAAATAACCATATCCAGCAGTACCCTGAATCTGTACAGAATTGTTTGTTGCTAAATCTAATCTATAGACACCATTGTTATTAGACAAATTCATCTCACTTGTTAGATTATTGAATATGATATCATTAAATGATTCTGTAGAGATATTAATAGACTGAGTAACTCCATTATCGATTCTCCAAAGACTCGCTGTAGAATATACATAAACTGATTCATAAACAGGCTCATAGAATATCGAGTATGTCAATCCATTTATACCATAAGTAGTCTGAACCGTTCTGTTAGAATTAACTCTTATAACCTCATTTGCATCAGTAGTTATATACATATCACCCTCAAACGAATTGAATGCCATTTTACCCATTTTCGTAGCAGACACAGGGAATCCAGATGTTGATGGTGTTAGTGTAGCGGTTGGAATAGATGTCAAGTTGTTATATGAAAATATATCAACTCTCGCTAAGTTCTCATATGTAACATAAACATCACCATTTATTGGATTAATCTCCATGTCAAATGCCTCAGCTGTTGAGTTTGATGCAGTAAGTGATATAGTAGAGATTAATGAGTTTATGACTGTATCAACTACGTATAATTTATACTTGGACAGACAGTACAAGTAATTATTTGTAGTATTAAATTCAAGTTCTATACTTTGAGTATTACCAGGTAAATTTATAGTCGTTAAATAGTCACCATAATAAGAATCAATAGCAACTAACTCATCACCAAACAGTAAAATAGAACTACTTAGTTGAACATAAATCAAATCAACTAAATTAGATGTACCTGGATATGTTGAGTAGTTATAAGAATTGAACGAATATGAGTTAGGACTATAAGCTAATGAAAAGGCTAGTGGATTAAAGTCACCACCTAATGTGTTATCGAAAGGACCACCAATACCACCTGTAGGTCCAGTTGGCACAACACAAGCAGTTTGACCAAATCCAATGTTAAATGCTAATGTTATAAAAGCTGAAGAGTTACAAATTGCGTTTGTCAATCCCCAGAAAGGTCCTTGATAACTTAAATTAAGTACGGTCGGATCTAAGTACTCAATTACATACTCTTGGTTATTATATGGATATACCGTATTATTTATAGAGAATGCCATTCCTGTCGCAAATCCTTCTTGTTCAAATGAAAAAGTTGAACTTGTTGGAAGTATCACCTCATTAGAAGCAATTAAAACACCCTCAGAACCTGAAATCTTTTTTGTTATTTTGTAATCATCTATACCAGGTAGGTTAATTTTACCAGTAGATATGCTAAAATCTAATCTTTGTTGAGTGCTTAAAACATTAAATAAAATTAGATTGTTTATTTGTTTTACTAATATACCATTTTCACTCAATATCTCTGAGTGAGTGTCCGACCAATTTTTAAGGGTTGATGGTATATCAGGCAAACTTGCGGTGCCATAAATAGTATTTACTCCATAATCATCATCATTAATAGTAAATTGTAAATAAGGTCCTAAATCGTTAAATAAAATTTTAGAATGCTCTATATAATAAGCAGCAGTATCACCAACTCTAACATAATCAAACTGCATAGGAACATTAGGATACTCTGTTCTAAATCTTATAGAGTTATAAAAGACAGAAGTATAAGAACCTGTAAAATACAACTCAGCGATAATACCCAAAGAATAAAGTCTAACAAAGTATTTTGTCAACCAAGATCTAAGAGTTCTATCAATAGTTCTTTCCATGTCAATAAAAGCACCACTGTAGACAAATATTGTTTCAATATCATATACCATACCATTGATTGATATTTTAATACCATATGAATCAATATCTGTGAAGATAACATTAACTTTGAAATTTGATGAATAGTTATAATTCAACTCTTTTGTTAAACTATTCGTAACTCCAATAACTTTTTCATAGACTTGTTTACTACCACCAATAGCATAAGTGGCTCCAATATTAATATGATAGAAATTTACCTCAGTATAATCACTCGCATAAACTAAATCCGCTTTTAATTGATTATTCTCATAGAATAAATCAACATCAAAAATAGAGAAGTCATCTTTATACTTTTCAGCAGCAGAAGATAAAGTTATTGATGCTGAATTAGTCCAACCATATTCAAAATAATATCTATCACTTGTTAAATATAATTGACCAACTAATAAATTCTCAGTAGTTGTTGATTGGTCGACCTTGATATATGTTGGTTCTTCCCAATATTCCGTATTGAGTGGATTTATTAAATAATATGGTGAAACATAGCTTTGTGTATAAGCAGTCTTACACTGACGTATAACATTATCAAATAAAACTTGAGAACCAGTTGCGTAAAAAGTTGCTGTGGTGGTAGTATCGAAGTTTGGAATGCTAGCAACTGTGTAAAAATTTGTATTATTAGTAGAACCAACTATCTTAAACTCCATTCCTGGTTTAAGAATTGATGGATAAGACTGTGGATCAACAAATATTTTACTATCAGGTTCAATATCAATTTGACCATCATAAACTTTTGGAACATCTGTTTTAGTTTTTACTTCTATTATTAAATTAGTATTAACTGGAAGAGAAGACTTATTAACAAAGTACTCAAAATGTCTTTGGTCTGTAAGGTCAACATTATTAATTGTCAACATATCATCATTGTTTTCAGAACCGACTATATTTAATTTCTTTCCAACATAAACCATATCATAAAAATTTGGTTCAGACCAAAGAGATAAATTATTATCATATGAGTTGTTTATGTAATTGTAGACACCAACTGCATTTATTCCCGAGATAGAAATATTTGTATAAAGTGTTAGATCAGTATACTGTAAAAAGTAAGTAGTCTCAAAGGTAGCATTATCCATTTGAGAGACCACCATAATTGCTCCTTTCTTACTACTAATAACACAATATGTTCTGTCCAAGTTATTGAACTCTAAGAAAGGATCATCAAATTTGACTAAAGTACCTTTTGGAAAAATTGTCTCAAAATTCTCACCATAAATCCATTTAGTATAAAAACTTGGATCATTATTTACAGGTTCAACAAAAGTAACTTTTTGGTTTGATGACTTACTACCATAAAAGTGAAATCCATATTCATTGAATAATTGAAATTTACTAGTTGTTAATTGACCAACTAACTCAAAGTCAAAAGATGGAACATTTTCTAAAGTATAAATACCGACTGTCTTGAAGGTATCATTGGAATTTTCGTGGAAAAGTATATCACCCTCCCATCTTTGAGTCAAATTATTAAAACTGAAATTTAAATAATCACCTTCTTTATTAAAAAAATACAGATCCTTTTCGGCCATCTATGGTTTTAGATTTTCATTATATATTAATTTTAGATTTCTTGATAGACAAAATTAATATATAAACCTATGAAATTAAACAATTACTCTGAATTTATCAATGAGGCATTTTTTAGAAAACTAAAATCGAGGAAAAAAAGTAAAAATATTCTTGATAAAATAGAAAACTGTAAAAATGAAATCATTAAATTCTTGGAAGATAATAATATTTTTTCTTGGAATGAATTTGAAAGAATGTCACCGTTTCAGAGAGATGTAGTAAACAAAATAATTGATAAAGAAGTAGATACTCTTAAGGATTTAAAAGAAGTAAAATTTAGAATAAGATTAGAGTTATCAAATCCTTATCAATTAAGAGATTATTTAAAAGAATTAGAAGCTCAAGAAGAGTACGAAAAATGTGCTAAAATTCTACAAAAAATTAGATAAAACTATGAGAATCACAAAATTCAATGAGAAAAAAGAAAAAGAGGAAATTGAAGAGATTAAATTCAATGCTAAATCTTTAGAAAGAGAAAAGGATGAAAAACCATCTTTTACAACTTCGATTGAAGATCAGGAAGAGCTTAAAAAAGAGTTTACAAAGGAATATGATAAGGTTCATAAGTTTGAGGCTTTCATAGACATACACATAGACAATATAGAAAATGTAGAATGTGAAAATGATTTTCAAGATGAGGATGGAGAAATAGATTGTGAATACGAAGAGGATCCAGGATGTGGATGTTGTGATGATTGTAATGGACAACCAGAATGTGATTGTGGATGTGATGATTGTCAATGTGGTCAATTAGATGACTATTGTGACGCTTGTGATAGAGTCTCATCTCAGTGTGTCTGTGATGACTCTAATGTTCAATCAGTAGAAGATTTTATGAATGTTCTTTTTTCAGAAAGTCTTAAATATCATTTAGATAATAATAAACCTATTACAGAAAATATTTTTAGACCAGGCTCAGAAGCATTTTATAATGTCATAAAAGAAGCTCGTCAATTATTTGATAATAATAAGATTGAACTTTGTGATATTGATAAAGAAATATATGAATCAACCGAAATAGGTAAGTTTGCTTACTTTAATGGAGAATTAGTTCCTTTAGATTTACCAATGGAAAATGTATCTGAATTAAATGAGGCTGAGTACAAAGGTAAAGAAGTTAAGCTAAATCACCCAATGAGAAATTCAGGTGGTGGTAAAAAATATTATGTATATGTAAGAAATCCTAAAACTGGAAATGTTAAGAAGATTTCATTTGGTGATGTTCACGGTGGTTTAACAGCCAAGGTTAGTAATCCAGAAGCAAGAAAATCATTTGCAGCTAGACATAAATGTTCAACTAAGAAAGATAAAACTAAAGCTGGATATTGGGCTTGTAGAATTAATAAATACGGTCACTTATGGGGTGGTAAAACTTATCCTGGTTATTGGTAATTATGAAACACTTAAAAACATATCAATTATTTGAATCTGAATTTTTTACAATCAGTCACGAGAGAAGAAAAAAACTAATTGATTTTATAAATAGTAGTTTAGATGGAGCAGATATGGATTTTTCTTCTTGGATATATCAAAATATAATTCGAGGAAAAGAAGAACATACAGAACTTAATGATTTTATTCAAAAAGTATCTCCTAATTGGAAAAAAATACTTGATGAATACTTAGCTAAATATAAAAGTGGAGTAATGAAAATTGGACAAGATGACCAAAATGAGTGGTTTGGTGTAAGTTATAACTCAAGTCTTAAACAAAAGGAAGTAATAGGTGATCAAGAAATAACAAAAAACTTTTATGTAACATTTGAGAAAAACGAAGAAAACCTGAAAAGATGGTTCAATGGACTCGGAACTCTTATAAGTGACCTTTACAAAGTCTGTACAGAAGGTGAGTTAAAAAACTCAGCAATTTCTTTCAAATGTGGATATGATGCTAAACATTTTATAGAAGACAATGACCATCTAAAGTTTTATTGGTATAAAGACGAGGATAAAAATAAAATCTTAGAAGTATATAATAATTGGTTGAAGAAAACTGGCATACAAGTTAAGAAAAGAGCTTATGATTTTGGAATAGATACTGAAAAAGGTAAAGATAAAAATAGTTTTGGTCTAATGGTCGCAAATAAGGTAAATGACCAGTTTCAGAAAGTGAAATCACAGTATGGAAAAAAGTTTACATCAGAACAATATGCAGATTATATAATAGATATGTTAAACAAAACAAAGTTTAAAATTGATTAATATGTCACTTCCATTTCAAGAAACTAAATTAGAGGATAATACATTTATCAGAGAGTTCGTTCAAGATACAGACTCTGGAGAATTTATGTGGCATCGTGATAGAGAAGATAGAATAATTGAACCAATAAATGAAACAGATTGGTTGATACAATTAGATGATGAACTTCCAAAAAAGATTGAAGGTAAAATATTTATACCCATGGGTGTCTATCATAGATTGATAAAAGGAACTGATAATCTTAAGATAAAACTTCAGAAACTGAGTAATTAAGTCTGTGGTCAAATCTCTCACTAATATACTTGACTAGTTTAATACACTTCTCAAACTCATCAATCTGTTCTAATTCCTTTACTACTTTTTGTAAATATCTTTTAGAGTAAATCTTAAAATCAGTGGTGTAGGGTTTATTTGACATACATCGGTCAAATACTTCTAAAGCATTCATATTAATCTTTTTTAGAATTGTAATTCTCGTTATAAATTCTTATTATCTCATCAAACTCAGTTAAAATACCACTCTTAAACTTTTTATTATCATAAGTTTGTTTAAGAATATACTCTTTTATATAATCTTCATAGTCTAAGTTGATAGAAATATCTAAATTATCCTCATCTACTCCCTGAGATTCATTTAATTCCTCACCATCAACTAACTCTTTCGTAATATCATCAATATACTCAACAGAAGCAAAGTTAGACTTTTCTAAAAGAATTTCTAATTTTCTTCTAAGTTTTCTATTATTAATTAATAAACTATTTGATATAGCAATATCAATATAATCTTTACTATCTTTTAATTGCTCAAGTGTTTCAATATCATCTTCATTAACAACTCTAACTTTCTTGAATACTGGAGAAACATCATTTTTAAAAAATTGTTCCGATCCATCTACAGTATCTATAACAAAAATTCCCTTTTGATCACCATAATCATTTCTATCCATTTGGAAAACAGAACCGACAAAGGTAAATTGTTTGTTTTGTTGAACAAGGTGAATATGACCAGATCTTACTTTTGAGAAATATTTGAAGTCTTCGATATCAATTTTATCTGAATTCTTATGAGCCACTGATGTCAAGTGCATTTTACAACCATTTAAGTCAGAGTGACAAAATAAATAATCACATTTTTTATTTTCTTCTATTACTTTTATTTGTTCCAATCTTTTTTCTATATAAGGCATCATTAAAATTTTTAATCCATTAAATTCTAAAATCTCAGGACTACTATAAGTTTTAACATTTGGTATATACTTAAGAGGTCTTACTGAGTTGATTTCGGATGCACTTTTAGACCACAAATCATGATTACCCACAATAATATGTAAAGGAGCAATTTGTGAAATCTCTTCTACTATATCAATACCATAATTTAATAGATTAATAGGTATGATATTTCTATTATCAAATAAATCACCAAGATGTACAATTATATCCCCTGGATTTACTTCTTTTTTGAGCAGTGGAATAAGAAAATCGGAAAAATACTGTTGATGCACTTTAAACCACTTATCGACACTATTAGGATATCCTAGTCCTATGTGGGTATCACCTATTAGAAAAATTTTACTCATGAGTAATAATTATTTTTTTATAATCTATTTAATATTATATCAGAAAAATGAAAATAGTTATTGAATAGTCTAGAAATCTTTTCGTAGTTTGATTTAACGAAATTAATATATAAAACAAAAAAAAGTCTAAAAATGAAAAGAATGCTATTTCAAGAAACCGACTTCTCATCGATGCCAAATCCACCAGAGGGATTTAAATATGTTGGATTCAATGGTCAAAATTTCACTACAAAGGATGAAACCGGCACAATTAGCACAATTGGAAGTAGTAATTTATTTTATATAGCAATAAATTTTATTGATTTAGAAGATTTTTTATATATCGCTCCAGAAAATTTTAAGATACTAGATGTAGATTTAAACTATTTTGGCGATCCAACAGGAGTTACTGCTTCAATTTTAGTAAATAACTCAAACTATAATTTTGGTGATAATATTGACGAATTCAGTGAAGTTAAAGTAACCATAAATCAGACTGGATTTATAAAATTAAACTGTGAAACAATATGAGTTCAAATAATAAATACTTTAACGTAAAAACATCATCTGGTCAAATATTACCACCCGAAGCCGAATCATTTATATCAGCTGACTTTTCTGGAATTGCTGATGAACTACAACCACTTTGGAGAGAAAGTGAAAATTATTACAAATCAGATAATAGTTTTTCTTTAAGTGGTGATAGAAATATTATAAGTTCTGGAAAAAGATGGACAGAAACATTATTAGTCTTACCAGTAAATACAGGAACAATAATTGTAAAGATATTCTCAGTAGAGACTGGTCAATTGTTAATAAAAAAGAACATTCCAATAGTTGATGATAAGTACAACGTTTTCATATCAATTGATATGAAATCTATTGATATACCACTTATAAGAGCAAGATTTGAGATTGATGGAAAAGTTTGTGAACAAATATTTGAGAGACATAGTGATTCTAATTTTAATAGCTCAATACCTATTAATATTGATAATTTGACACCGGGAGAAGATGAAGTTCTTTATTTTGGAGTACCTTTTTCAGAAGGATCTTTATGGAATACAAACAACCTGATATTAGTTGATGAGTTTGACACTGAAATACCAGCAGAATTTGAAGTAAAAGCAAATTGGGGATATCAAGGATCTATTAAATGGATTGGTGTTAATTCAATTATACCAGCAGGTCTAACACAAGTCTATGTAAAGTCCGGTACAAGTTCAACTTCACTAAATGAGGTTGTTGTAACTGAAGATGGTCCGGAAATAACAGTAGATACTGGTGTAGCAACTTATGTAATAGATGATAGCATCTCAATTATAAAAATTGATTCAGCTCAAGTAGTAAAAGGTCTTTATGTTATAGACCAAAATGATAATGTTGCAAGTCATGAAGAGTTAAGTAAAAAAATAGAAAAACAAAATTCAGTAACCGCTTGTATAAAAATAGAGGGTATCTATAAAAATGCGGATACGGAATTCGCTAGACATATCACAAGACTAGAATTCTTCTACGGACAACCTCAAGTAAAAATAACACATACTTTAATACTAACTAGAAATACCAATACTATTTGGTTCAAAGAAATGGGTTGGGAACTACCTCTACCTAATACAGTTGGTAGTAATAAAATAATTAAAGTAAGTACAGATAATACAGATAATTCTGTTTTTGGAACATTTAGTTTAGGCTCAGGAATTAATATTAATCAGAAGTATGGTAAAAGAATGGGAATGAGACCTAATGCTACCAGTAATAGATGGGTTCCAAGAGTCGTTGGTGACGATGAGTTCGTTATTAGTGATAACTCATCAACTCTATACACTGGGGTAAATATGGGTGATTGGGTATCAGTAACAGGAGATAGTGGTAATTTTATGATATCTTGTAAAGATTTAGCTCTACAGAGTCCTAAATCCTTTGTAATTGATGATGATAAGATAGACTTTAAACTATTTTCTTCCGGAACTGGTTTGACTGGATCTAACTTCTATGAAGGTCAGATGAGTTTTAGTATGAGTGCTGTCGGTGAAAGATGGGGTCTAAAACCTTATATCTCAATGACAGCATCAGACCCTGGACACTTAGCAGGTACTGTAAGTGGTGAATCAAATTCAAGTAGAATAAATAGAGTAGTTTCAAGAAGTAGTAACGCAATTGGCTGGAGCAAAACACACGAGTTTATAATATCTTTAGATGATGACATTAGATGGGTAAATAACTTAAGAAATTCACCATTTGCACATGCAGATACAGAGTGGATTTATTCAACTAATGTAATTGGAAACATACACCATAAAGATGTAGAAAACTATCCCGTTCTCGAAGAATTAATCGATAGAGCTTTTTATAACTTAGCACTAGGATTACCTTTACAACTTTCTATTCCAAATAAACCATCGTATAATTTTAAAGGTAATGACTCTGTTTTCAGAGGATTTTTTGATTATTGTGCCGGACCAGTTTATGTTTATCCAGAGAGATGGAGATTTACATATTCATACACATATGATGCTTGGTATCTATTTATTAGAAGCGGTGAAAGAGTTATTAGAGAAGTCGCGACAAAGATTAATAGAGCTTTTATGGATAACTACATAGCTCACTGGGACAGTGATAGTAATGCAGAATTAGCTAAGTCTAAAGGTTTATTCATAGCTACTTGGGATCCAGGTGTAAATAATACAGGACCTGGTGATTTTCCAATTTACTGGGAACAAATTAAGGCATTTCAATTGACCACAACAACTGATATCGAAAGATCAATTCTTGATTGGTATTTAACCGGATATGGAAGAGCAAAAGATATTGTTGAACAATTTGAAACAGCAATGCAACAAGAGTGGATATTTGATTCATATAACTTTAGAGTACTTCAAGTATTAAAATTATTAGACCAATCTTATAAATTTAGTTGGAGTAAAGAATCTAAAATACTATTAGAAAAAACTTTATGGGGCAATCCAAGGATTTTAGATGAAGAAGGTGAACTCTACATAACTAAAAATAGACCATATGATAGTACAACATACAAACTACCAACAGATGTAGATGTCTTCACAAAAGTAGGATACACACTAGATAGCCCATACATTCATAAAGTTGCTCAAAAAGCAGGTAGATTCATAATTGAGAGTTCCGGAATCACAGGTCGTTCTTCTGGTGTCACACCTCATTTTATTTACAATAAGGAATCAGATAATACATTTATTTCATTATTTGAATATATGACAACCGATTTAATTAGATATCTTAGAGCGGATGGAACGGCACTTGTTGGATTTTCAGACTTTCCAAAGTTCTTTAGAGGTATACCATTATATATGGATATATTTACTGAAAATGTTTCCTCTTGGTTACATATAGTAAAAATTGAAGATTCGGATACTAGATTTTTAGTTTATAAATCTGATAGCGAGCGTCTTAATTTAATACTACAATGTCCACATAGTGGAAGTACACAATCTACATTAGACAACACAGTTACCTATGGATTTGTTGGATCTGCTGTTTATGTAGTACCACAAAAACCTTCATCTCCTGATCCTTTTTCTGGACAAGATTTACATCAAATAACGGAATATAGCTCAAAACAAGATGATGAAAGGTCACTAGTTAAAGTAGTAATACCAAAAGACGCACCTGAGGGTGTCTATGAGATAATTCTAAATAGAGATGGTGATTATCGTATCTTCTCGGATAAAAATACACCTATGATGTTCTATGCATCAAATGGTGTCAAATTACCACCTTTGAGAATAACAGAGTTTTACGGAGCTACTAGTGGAGTCGCTGATACAAGAAAAGTGTATTTTCAAGTTCCCTCAAGTGCACTACCAGGTGGTATTAGCGTAACCAACGCAGATGCTCAGAAAAGCACATACTATAGAGCTAGTACAATATTTGAACCAGATGAATTGATAACACCAACTCCTGTCAACTCAGGAGTAACTCAGAGTCTCACAGCTAGTGGTATTTGGAGCTTAAAAGTTAGACTTCCAATAAACAGTGGTGCTAATTTTACAGAATCGGGTATAGTAAGAACTAATTTCCCAACTTATTTCAGTTTTAATAAAGATTTTTACAGTCAAATATTTATAGAAACACTACCAGAGACCACACAATTAAGAGCGGACTACAGAGGCATAACTCTTAATGTACTTGGTCAAAATATTTATGCAGACTCAAAGTCTGGAGTAGTTACTTATAGATATAGAATCGAGGAAATACAAACATCCACTGTTACTTTCTATGACAGAAATCTAAATTACTTCAATCTTATAAATGCTGGCGTTTCACCTGATTATGAAAGAGAGTATTCAATAAGAGTTTCATTTGACAAGGGAAGTGGATTTGGTAGTTATGGAGCTTCATATAGTGTATTTACACCAGAAGATCCGAATGCTTAAATCAAGTTTAGAAAAAAATCACTTTTCATAAGTAATATATACATTAAACTAGATAGAGACAAATTATAAAATAATATATAATTTATAATTTGTTAAACAAGTTAAAGAAAAAATAATAAAAATAAGATGCCATTACCACATTTTACCACAGTCACAACCAATGGTGTACCAGGTGGACCAGGTACGTTTCCGGATGAAGTAGTATACTTAAACCTGTTTGAAGTTACATTCATCTTACCATTGATTCTGCAGGCTCAAAATAGAGATCCTTTCTTGTTGTTACAAAATGCAACAAAAATCGACTTGAACCTTACAGAATTCGACGTTGCACCAAAAACTCAAAGATTTAAATACTCTACAAGAATGTTTATGACTTCACCTACTAAAACAGACGGAACATTGTCTATTCCAATTCAGGTGAACGTAAATGATCAAGGTTCTATGGAAACATGGAATACATTAAAAGCTTGGTACGACTTAGTATTTAACTCACAAAATGGTGCTCTTCACTATAAGAGTGACATCATTGGTACAATCATTGTTAATCAACATGATAAAAAAGGTATCGTTTTAAGACGTGTTACTTTCCAGAACGTACAAATCACTAAAATTGGTGGTTACTCACTTGACTGGTCTTCTAACAACATCATTGAAAACGTTCCAGCAGATTTCGTTTATGACTACTTCATCGACGAATATATCGACCAAGGTTTAGGTATTACACCTCAACTAGTTAGTGGTTATGGAGCTTAATAATTTTAATATAACAAAAAACCCACCAATGGTGGGTTTTTTTATTTCAAAGTATTTAGTTTTTATTAGAAGCTTGGCATACTAAAGTTAGAACCAATGTTTGATGCATTTCTCATCATAGAGTTAGTGTCCATGTTTGGCATTGACTTAGACTGGTCACCTTCTTGTTTCTTTCTATCTTTTTCCTCATCTTCGATGATTTCATTGACAAGCTTGATATTTTCCTCAAACATCCAAAAAGGCCATCTATCCATAGAGTCTTCTTGAACGTGAAAGTGTTTCTGAAGCAATAACTTATTCTTTAATATATGCTTCAAAGGCATCGTGAATAACGAAAATACCTGAGGCTCCGGTGGGAAACTGCATGTCTGTGTGGACCTCCTCACCACACTCACAATTTTTCTTCAATTCCTTGATACCAAATGTCATTTTACTCACAGCTGAATTTAAGAATTGGAAAGAAATATCATCCATTTCCTCAAACTCTTTAACCTTAGCTTTAATACCATCATAAGTAATAGATGTTCTATTAGGCATCATAAATGGAATAATTTTAAGAAACGATAAGTTAGGAGTGCGTTTTTCGTTATTTTCTTTAATGATATAATCAGTAAATGCTTTTTGTAATCCAATATTTGGAGGAGTCAATTCGAAGAATTTACCATTAACAGTTTTAAAGTTGTAACACTTAGTAGAATGATTAAAGAATCTCTCTAACTTTTCATCTATATCATGTGTAACAAAGTGTTTACGGTTAAGATCAATAGCAATGTCTGCACCACAACCACACTTAGTATTTACAACTAATGAATTACCTTGTTGGAATGTAAGTTCTCTAATTAAGAAAATAAGGAAAAGTCTATCCTGATCTTTTGCATCAAGATAAGAACCCATTTTTCCATCAGGGTATTTAATTCTAACACAAGCTTGTAACATATCATTCATTTTTTCAATGATGTCATAAAAGTTATTATCATCTACCATAGAATAAGCTTGAATCTCTCTTACTTGAGCAGGTCTCACTAAAAATAGAGTTCCTGTAGGATAAAACTCACCACAAGGTAAATCTCTAACATCCATGTTAAAGAACTGCAAATCAGTAGTTCTTGAAACCTCTTCAGGTTGTTGAACATAAGGAATATCACTATTTATAGCCGCGTTCTCAGCTTGTTTTTTTCCAGATTCTAAATCAGACAAGTGTCTCTTTAAGTATTCTTCTTCTGTCATTTCATTTTTCTTATTCTCAGACATATTATTTTTATTTTTTTTTATATATTAGATAAACTTTCTCCTCTATTATAAGTTTTGGTATGTATTAAGTTTAGTGTTTAAAACAAAAAAACCCTCAAATTTCTTTGAGGGTTTTTATTAAATTTTATTTTAATTAAGAGTTGATGAATCCACCTGCACTGATTGCTCCGGTTCTCAATATTGTAATGTTATTTACAATGATACCCATACCCTTAATTGGTTCTACATAAGTATCAAGAACACCAATTTGATTATCAATAATCTCAGGAGTGTTATTCTCATCATCCATTTTATTAAAGTAGTTATATAAACCATTTCTACTTACATAAGTATCACAGATAACGTCTGCTCTAAGTTTAATTTCAGCTCTGATATCAGGTGTATTAAATTTCCATTGGAAGTCTAATAACATTCTAGATAACTCTCTTTCAAGTTCAATCAATACTTCTCTTACGTGAATGTAAGAAAGAGCAGATTTATAAAGAGTTTGAGCTGTGTTCTCAGTTTCGATTACATAACCTCTATTTCTCTTGAATACTAATGGATTCATTTGAGCTTGATTTAAGTATTCGATATCACTAGGTGTGTATACCATCTCTAAATCATTGATGTTTGTAATTCTACCATTTGTCACACCAGCTGCGATAGTCCAAGGAGTTACATTTCCGATGTTAGAAACGTGTTTTCTCATATAGGTTGTCGCAACGAATGCTGCTGGTGGATGCTCAAGTGGTCTTCCGTTATCATTTACAATAACCCAAGGTGTAAAGTAACCTACACAAGTTGTTCCTGCACCTTCACCAAAAGAGTAAAGGAATGCTGGAGAACTTTCAGGGTCACCACCTTTAGCTACATACTCAAGTTGTAAAACACCTTCAGCATTTACGAATGACGGAGAAGAAGAGTTCTTAAATTGTCTCAATGAAGGCATGTTTAAGAAACCAAAAGCATCTAATCTATCACCACAGATATCAACTAATTGTTGTTTTGATTTTTCAGTCAATCCAAGACCAAATGAGTCAATCAAATATCTAAAGTCGATTGCTTCTTTGTTTGTAATTGCCTTAAACAATGGAGTACCTTTAGCAACAAGATTAAGAATTGAGTTTTGTCTTGTTTCAGTACCATCAGGTAAAGAAGCTGTTCTAATTCTAAATCCTTTCAACGAAAGTGCTTTATATGTATTAGCGTATTGGTCAATAGATACAAATCTTGTAGTTTGTAAATCTCCACCAAAATTTGTTATTGCTATTGGAGAGTCACAAGTAATTTCAGTCAACTCTGTATTACCAGAATATTGTCTCTTACTCAAGATTCTTGTATATCTTCTTGGTGCCTCACCTGTTTGTAAATCACCAACAACATAACTTGCTTCTAAGAAGTCACCAACTTTAACCTCAGTGTAACGAGCCGAGTTAATCAAACACTTATTAGCAGTTTGTACATAACCAGCCGGTACTTCGATTTCAATTGTTTGTTTGAAGTTTGTTTTTTCAGATTGAATATAGAAAGTATTATTTGCTTCGATTTCTACATCTACATCAGCATCTAAAGCTTCATCTTTAAATTCTACATTAAGAATTCCATTAGAATCTAAGAACATTCTTAAATAGTGTTTAGTAAGATAGTCATTTACTAAGTTAACATCAGTTAAGTACTCATAAGCAACTTCTTCATTAACTTGGTATGCGTAATATGTAGAACCTGTAAATCCAAGTGCCACAGCTAATGCATTTGCTGATTGTAAAGGACTTACTGCGTTTTGCACGATTGTAAATGCTCCTTTGTTATCCGTTGATGTAGGGAATTGAATTTTTTCTTGAACCACTAAATCGATTTCAGTAGAAAAACTCGCAACACTCGACTCAAATACGATATAGTCATATCCAGCGTAAGATGATGTAGCCGATGTAGCTGTCTCACCATCAATGAATGTTACATTGACCGTATCACCCAATACTGCATTTTGAGCTCCTGATGAATCAACATATAATCTGTTGTCATAGAAGAAGTCTTTACTATTAATTAAACCATCAAAGTATCTTGTGTAGAATTTAGAATATTTACCAACTACACCAATACCACCTTGTGATGTAACAGCCACAGTATCTTTTGTAATAACACCATCAGTACCAAGTAAGAACTCGTTATCTTCAGTGTAAAGTACGAAATAACCTAATTTAATCTCAGCTAACTTAGATGAAGCCAATTTAGTATCAAGTAAGAATGACTTGTTTTGAGTAGTTGAACTAACAATGTTACTTATCTCCATATTTTCTAAAGAAGCCTTTTCAAAAGGAGTTGGTGTACTTGATGTAGCACTACCCACTAACATTGTCATTTTGTATTTATTAGGACCATCAATTAAAGCAGTCAATCTATTAAACATCTTAAATCTTCTGTATTGTTCATACTCACTAGTTTTAGAAACAGTGTTTGTACCAGTAAACTCAAATTTAAGAACACCTGTAGAAGGCTCAGTGATATAAAAGTCATCACCAGATTGAGTTCCAAATCTATAATCTTTAAATCCTAAGTTAGTAACAGAAACATCATCAACAGATAAACTACCTAAGTTAACAAATGCTCCTTGATAAACATCAAATGTAATATAACCTAAAACGATGTCATTCTGACCAACAGCTGGATTAACATCTTTAACTAAACTATTAACACTTAATATCTCACCAGTCGCATCAACAATGAAAGCTGATGTATAAGATGCGGTAGCGTTAGAAACCGCATAGTCAGATGCACTAATCACTAAAGAAGTAGTAGCACCAACTGATACATATGTATCATTTATCACAGCAAATCCAGCACCACCAGCTACGTCATAAGTAACTGTAATTGATTGTGTACTTGATGTAATTGAACCTTTTGTGACATTATATACAGAACCCTCACCAAACCAAGCTGTTCTATTATTACCGTTATAAACAATTCCACTTGTTAAAGGAGTATCACCACTTGAGTTAGGACCAAAAGCACCATTTGCAAATGCATGGTCAGCTTGACCAGTGTAAGAAAACGTTCCAATGTATGGATCAACACCCAACATCGCAGTTACGTTACCTGGTAAGTCAAGTGGAGTATTTGTAATCTCAACAGTCTCAGCAATTGTTTCTTTATATGATAAAAAGTCGATTTCTACTTCTTCTTTACCAACAAGAGTATTTCCTAAAAGGTCAACTAATCCTGTGTAATAATCTTTTTCAACTAAATCGTTGTTAAATGCACAGAATAAACCAGTTCTATCTGTATCTCTGTTGATTGTTGTTTCGATAAATATATTTCTACCATTCAAATCTCTAAAATATGGAATCAAAGAAAGTCCCTCATAATAAGCTAAAAGTGTAACGTTTCTATCGTTAGCAAAGTTTCTAATTTGTTCTTTTCTTAAACCAGAAGCGTTAAAGTATGCACTCCATCTTGGATCTACACCTAGTTGTTGATAGTTTGACCAATCACCACCAACTACTACTACGTCAACTAAATAGTCAGACGCAAAATCATTCTTGTTAACGTAAGGAGGCATTTTCTCAACAGAACCATACCACTCAAGTAATGTTCTATCAAATCCACTAACCTGAGACTTAAATATAAACACTGTTATATTTTTATCAGATAAGTTCGTAATATTAAATGCTCTTTCAGAATAACCAGTATTGTTCTTAGTTAAATTAATGAAAGATTCAGTGTCTCTTTTCCAGAATCCTGTTGTATCAAAAAATCTTCGGTAAGCTCCTAATCTTTCAATATCATTATTGTATCCAGCTGATGTAGATAATGATTGATACTCAATTGTATCAAGGTTATCGTCTGTAACTAATAGATTAATTGCAAAAATCGGAGATGTTTCTAACATTTTTGTGATTGTTCTATGAAAGAAAGAACCCTTTCTTTCTAATCCTCTGTCAAGTTGTCCAAATATTGCTTCCAATTCACCAGTATTAGTGATTCTAATTGGTGTATTAACTGGTCCTTTTTTAGAAACCCCAATAACAAGGTTTGTTATACCTTCTTGAATAGGGCTTGCGATAACGGATTGGTCAAATTCTTCTATGAAGATTCCTGGTCTTTTGTATTTTCCAATTTGAATAGCCATATTATTTTATATTTTTTTTTATTTTAATGTATATATAAAAACCAAAAAACGATATTTTTTCTATTTTTGTTCTTCGTCTTTCATTTTATTACTAAATTCATCAATGTCTCTTCTAACATTTGCCATTTTTTCCTCAATCTCTTTTTTCTTTTGTTCAATAGATTTTCCTAATTCCAAAATCTTTTGAGATTTCTGATTTAACTTAGTATTTAAGTCGTTAATATTGGACTTTGTTAGAAGTTTTGTTTCCTCTTTATCTAAAAGAGTTAGTTCTTCCTGAAATTCTTGTATTTTAAGTTTGTCCTTAGTTCTTTGGTCTTGTAACTCACTAACTTCTTTCTCTAATTTCTTTAAGTTTGAGTATTCAATTAGAAACATATTCCTGTCTTTTCCAGGCCCCTCTTCAGTCTCACCAATAATCTGTTTAAGTTTATCCTCAATTTGTTTAACATCAAGATTTTTGTCTTTATAAATTAAATCAATCTGAGGTTTTTTTTGAGTGTATTCAGCAAATTGTTCTTCATAAGAGTTCATTTTCTCTTTAGACATCTTTACATCTGGCTCATCAGTATCCTTAATCTCAAACTTTTCAAGGAATTTCTGATAATTAAATACATATTTCATTTTTTTAAGTAAATTTAACTGTAGTAGGTTTCTCAGCAGCCTCCAACTCTGTTTTGATATCCTCAAAACCACCATGAATTTTAATCGCAGTTTTTAGTTTTGTCATATCATCATTTATATCAACAGCCTTGGTAGTAACAGTTTCTTTACCACCCACATCTTCTTTTGTTTCTTTAATAAGCCAAAACATTCTCTTAGTGATGAACTTTTGGTTCTCAACTTTTTCAGGTTCATTTCCAGAGGAAACACTATTAATTTTAAGAGGAAGTTTGTTATTTACTATACACTCTAAGAAGTTATTTTTAGAAATAATTGTACCTCTTACTTTTTTCCTAACCTCTAGGTCCATCTCACCATCACCCTTTTCTGTCTTGATTGACTCACCATCATAAACTTTAAGTAAATAGTTCTTAAATGTTAAAAAGGAAGATGAGTAAGATATGTAATAGAAATCACCAACTACATCCTGAATAAAGAAATAATACGTAATATCTTTATTAGTATCATCAACACCATCAACTTGTAAACATTTACCACTAAAATTTTGTTCTTTGATAAAATCATCACCCTCACCGGCCTCAGCATCTGAACCACCTTTGATACTTTCAGGTTTAACAAACTTATAAATTGACTGCTTTATTAAAGCAGCTTTAGAGTAATTATCTTTAAGATCTAACTGACCAGTTGTTGGATTTTTCCAAGACAAATCAGATTCTGGCAAACCTTTGAAGTTTTCATCCGACATATCACCAAAATATCTATCAAGCATTTTTTGTTGAGCCCCTTTCTTAAATGGTTCCTCACCATCTAACATCTCTGTCATAAACTTTCTTAAAGCAACACCAGCTCCTCTTTTCAATACATTACCTACTCTAATTTGAGTATTTTTATTAAAAATTGGTTGGAATTTTCTTTCACCCATAATCTTTACAACGGCATCATTCCAAATAGCAAATGTTTTCTTGTGTCTATATGGTCCTTCTGTTTGAGCATTTGGTTCACCACCACCACTTCTACCAAAAGGAATATACTCATTGTAAACAGATCTAGATACCTTACCACCAGTTCTTGCGCCAGGTATAGTATTATTCGTATGTAATCCATAAGCTCTATTGAAAATTCTTACAATATTCATTATTGGATCAATACCATCTAATACCACAGCATCTTTTGTTTCAGCAAGTTTCTTTTCTAAGTTAACTTTTATTTTCTCAACCTCCGACTCTTTTACAACCCAAGCAGTCAAATCCATATTTTTACTCCACCAATCCTGTATTTCATTTGCTAGTTTCTTTGGCATAATCTTTTTAGGATCACCAGATTCTGGAACAGTCTCTCCTTCTGGTTTCTTATCACCAGACTCCGGAGTCCCTGAAGCATCTCCCTTAGGTGTTTCTTCTACTTCGTCAGCCTCGACAATCATTTTAACAAATCTATCATAACCCAACAATAATCTTTCTTCAGTTTTTTCTTCAGTTGGTTTACCAAATTGTAATTCAGGGTTTATAACTCCTCTCATAGTTGCGTTAAAATTGACTAATTCTTTCATCATTTTATCCCACAAAACTAAATTCTCATTATTAGAAGCAAACATTTTTTTAATCTCATCGTTAGTAGCATTCATAACATCATTTTTAACAGTGATTGAGTACAAAGCAACTATTTTTTGAGCGATATTTTCAGGTCTTGTTAAGAAGTTATCAAGTCCTTCATTTATTGTGTATTTTTTTCTAAAATTTTCATCTTTTACAAATGTATAAATCTTCTGAATCGGAGATTTTGTCTTACTTTGAGCAATCCTCTTTTCAGGATCTAATTTAAGATAAGCCTCTAACTCTTCTATAGCACCAGGCTCACTCTTAAATAAACTATAAAGTGGTTTAATTCCCTTATTAACGTGAGTACCTTTAGTCTTAACTGTGAAATCCCATTCAATTGAGTCACCAGTAGAAACAGTATCGGGAGATTCTTCAGCTTTGTAGTCAACTTCTTCATAAATATAAAGTGATTCTTTTGTTGTTAAAGGTACTTTTGCAGTAGGGTTAGTAACTTTATCAAGTTCTTTTTTATTTTTAGCACTAACATCTATAGGTTTTTTCTCACCTTTCTCAGCCTCAGCTTCTTTTCTAAGTCGAGCTCTTGTTCCTTCACCAGCATTTGTGTTTTTACCAGCTTTCTTTTGTTCTTCAACCCACTTAGCTAATTTTTCTTTATAAATATCATCAACTGATTTACTAATGTTAGAAACGAATTTTTTATCACGTGCATATTTTGCAACAGTATCGTCAGCAGAAGTAGCATTCAATCCTCTTGACTCACCACCATATCCAGGACCTTGATAAAGCGGTGATCCTTTGATAGCAGCATAGAAATAAAACTTCTTTTTCTGCATCTCATCATATATCTTAACAACACTTAAAACACTTTTTAAGTTTTCTGTACAAAGATTAAATAATTTATTCTCTGACTTTTCCTCAAATGTTTCTTTCTTTTTATAATCATCCGGATTAATACCTTCTAAATATTCTAAGAAATCATTTAACTGTCTAAGTAATTCATTTTTCTTTTCTAGAGGTTCAGTCTCCTCTACTTTTGCGATAGTCTCTTTTGTTAAGTCTATTAAACTAGGTAAGTTTACAGGATCGATTCTACCCTTAAATTTCTTAAAGTCATGTAAATGAGCAACATTCATCTCTAATCTGTTCAAGAAAGCATAAATTGTTACAAGACCTAATAATTTTTTATCATCAACATCAAGTTCAGCTAGTTGAGAAGAACTCAAAATATCCTCAAATTCAGCTCTAAGTCTTGAAATCAAAGGTTTCATTAAAACCATATTTGCTCCAATCTGAGCCTTTCTAATAATTGCATTTATTAATCTACCAACAAGTGAATCACCCCAAGTAATCTCATTACCCATAGCACCTGAACCAGGATATGTTTCAAGTATTAATTTATCTATTTGATAGTCTATCTTTTTATCCAGTTCAACTATTCTTTTCTCATTTATTTGTTTAAGATAGTTGTCTCTTGAATTAATATACTTCATGAAATATGAATATTTTTTGGTATATATTAAAATATATTATGTGATTTTGAATAAATTTTTTTTTATCTAATATCTCATAATAAAAATCAGGGTTTCAAAAGAATCAGAAAATATCAGAAAATATACTACTCTAAAAAACCGCAAAATTTAGAGGGTAAGTAAAATAAGTATATTTTTCAGAGAATATATACTCTCAGTAAACATAATTTATTTTTATGGACTTTTTAGAACTAAGGTATGAGGATAAAACCTACACTACCAAAAATCAAATCTTGGAAATTCTCTTAAAGGAGAAATTATATTGGTTAATAGACTCTGAGATTGATCAAGCAATCATTGAAATTAAAAAAAATACTTTAATATGGCATGAGGGTATCTACATGTCAGGTAACTGGCATTATGGTATTTTCAAGAATGGAGGTTTTTACGGCACTTGGGAAAATGGGATATGGGAAAATGGCTTTTTTAACGGTGAATGGATAAGTGGTATAAAGCTTAATTAAAAAATAATCTAGACTACTATGAAAAAAAGAAAAGAGATAACAAAATCTAAAATATCAGATTTGTTATACACTAATCAAAAAGTTTCAATCTATCGAGCTAAAGACGAATGGTTCTTTGAGATTGGAAAAGAAATGACAACAGATTTAGCAGAAGCGGTGGCAATTTTAATGAAGACTAAAGAAATTAATGATGAGATTTGGAATATAGATCTTAACGAACTAAAAACTGAAAATATTTCACCAGCAAAAAGCTTGTTTTATTTGACAGGAGGTTACGATGAATGGTCAACACTCGACAACTACTCAAAGCCATGGTCTGAATGTTGTTTAGATTTTCAAGAAGAATTTGGTTTAATGATTACAAAAATAATTAAAAGGTCAAAAAAACTATCAGATATAAAAAACGGATTTACTAGATATCTAAATTTACCAACATTATATGATTTTGCAATTAGTAAAAATTTACTGAAATAAATATAAGAAAACCTATCGAAAGATAGGTTTTTCTTTTTTAATATATATTCTATGACAGTTTTTAATTCAATATGCTCGAACCCCTGGTGTAAATCACCATTCAGTTATACAGAAAATGATTACATCAAAGTAGATGATGAAGTTAGAGAACCAAAAGTTTGTAAAAAGTGTAATAGCTTTGATAAAGAACTCAGTGGTGGAGTTGAATGGAACGATAAATCATACGAAGGTCCGATTAATAACAATGAACCACATCAAATAAGATACAAAGTAACAAACTTTAAATTATGACAGCACACTTTTTTGACTTATCAGTATTAATAGAAGGTGAGAGCCAAGTATGGATTGTTTCTAAAACAAAACCATCTGTACCATTAATTAAACTATCAACCGATGAGTTTAATTTAATAAGAAAAGGCATTTACATAAAATATAATCAAAAAGTTAGAATAGGAAATACTGACTACTGGTTTAGTCAAAAATTATCCGATGACTTAAAAATAAAATGTGTAAAAACAAATACAAATATAACTGATTTATCATTTTCTATGCAAGAGTTTATGAATCCGAGTGTAATTGAAAGTATAGGGTATAAAATTTATAAAGATAATTTAGTAAATCTGAAAAACTCAGATGATGATATTTATGTTATATGCTCAAAAAATACCAAAAGAAATTACGAATCAATAATAAAAAAGTTAGAAGATTATTTAGAATCAATAGGTCTTAAAATTAAGAACTACTATTACATATCAGAAACTTTTTTTAATAGAAATGAAGATGAGATTTGTTACAAAAAAGTTAGACTTCTTTTACAACATTTAGTAGGAATAAAAACAGAAAGTGATAAATTCACTAATGAAGAAATCACAAAATATGATATCATCAATTTCTATGACGACTCTTTAGAATCCATAGAAATGTCTAAAAATATAAATGACACCTTATCATTTATACTAAACAATTCAGATAAAGAAATATCTAATAAAATTAAAGAATCTCTTAAACAAACATACACAGAACTAATAGTTAATCAAGTAACCTTTAACAAAGTTAATAGGTTTATAACAACACCTATTAAATTAACATATCAGAATATTATTAAGACCTTTGAGAGTTTTAGGTATAAGATTTAAGATTTACCAGTATCTTTACTAATCATAGCCATTTTAATCATATCATTTAGCTTACGATTATCCATAATATCACCAGTAGGTCCACTATCTTCACCAGATGCGTCTTCGGTTAAAGATTTATTTAATTCCGGATTTTCAATCTCATTAAAACCTAAATCTTTTCTTAGATTCTTATAGAACTTTTCTAGATCAGTTCTCTGTGTTGATAAAAACTTAGCGTTTTCACGTATTTGTCCAATGGTTTGGTTAACAACTTCATGCATTCTAGCTGAATTATCACCGTTGTCAACTTGTCTCAATTGAGAAAGAAAGTTTTTTCGTGTCATCTTAGTCAAAAATATTGTCTCGGCATAGACCATTGCGTCTTCTTTCATTTTATTTTTGATATAAGGGTGTTCTTTTAACTGAGGTATGTCACTTAAATACAAATCAACTAAAGACTCTAAAACTTCCATTGACTGTTGACTAGCAACAGTCAAGTCAGAGTCGTAATCATAAATCTCAATTTCTCCTAAATCCGGTAAGTCTTCTGGTCGAGCTAAATGTTTTGATAAATCAAAATCACCTCCTTCAGATTGAATTTGGTCAAATTCATCTTGAAGTCTATTTCTTTCATTTTCTGTTTTTGACATAAGAAAGTGGTTTTTTACAATATATATTAAAATTTTACTCTCTGTAACTATATGGCATTAAAGGATAATGAAAGACAAATGATATTTACAACTAAACTCGTTGATGACGCAACTGACAAAATCAACGACGGTATAGTTATTAAAAGATATCAAAATCCGTGGTTAAAATCAGAAGTTGGTATCAGAAGATCTGGTGTTACCTTTAAGATGTCACAGGAAGAACAACAAGAGTATGTTAGATGTGCTTTAGACGTTCACTACTTTACAGAAACATACTGTAAAACAAAAAGAGAGGATGGTAGCGTCGGTTCAATAAAGTTAAGAGACTATCAGAAAGAGATTCTTGATAATTTTGTAAATAATAGATTCAATATATTAATGGCTTCTCGACAGGTCGGTAAAACAATATCTTCGGCTATTTTCATCTTACACACAATTCTTTTTAATAACGATAAGAACGTGATGATTGTAGCGAACAAAGGAGACACAACTATTGAAATTGTAGATAAAATAAAATCTATCTATACACTGTTACCATTCTTTCTGAAACCAGGCATAAAAACTTGGAATCAAAAATCACTAACATTTGAGAATGGGTGTAGAATCAAAACATCAGCTAGAACAAAGACACCAGCGATTGGTTTTACCATTGACGTTCTTTATTTAGATGAGTTCGCCCACATTCCATCAAATATTATTGAACCATACTATACAGCTGCCTTTCCTGTTACATCAGCGGTACAGAACTCTAAAATTATTATTACATCAACACCAAATGGTATGAACTTATTCCACAAGTTACTAACTGATGCAGAAAGACCGGTTGGCGATCCACAGAAAAACAACTACAAACCAATGAGAGTTTATTGGTATCAAGTACCAGGTAGATTTGTCACTTATATTAGACTGAACAATCATAAGTTATATGAAAATGGATTAGAAAAAGAAGATATCCTAAATGTTATAAACGAATATTGGGGTGGTGTAACTAAAGTTGATATGGGATATAACATGGATTTACAAAAAGATGTTATTTCAATATACAACAATGATGTTTGTTCAGATGATGAGGTAAAAGCTTTACGACTACTAAACTCAAAAGATTTAGAAATATCGATTAGAGAAATAGCAGAGGTGACCACTTGGAAAGAAGAAGCTATTAAAGATATCGGTGGTGAAGATGCCTTCAACCAAGAATATGGATTGAGATTTATAAACTCAAGTAAATCACTTCTAAGTGAAGGTATTATTGAAGATTTACTTAAGAATAAAAAGAATTACGAGTTTGAAGATATATTTGAGTTCAATAAGTTTTTACGATTTAGTTACGAAGGTCTAAAATGGGTAGATGATGATGATTTATTCGCACCGGTTAGAAGAAAAGATTATAAAATTGTACTATCAGTTGACATTTCCGAAGGATTGGGTCAAGACTACTCAGTGATAAACATATTTAGAATTACAAATAAGTCAAAAGAATTGATAGAATTTCAGAAACTTTCTTATAAGTCTTTAGTTGACTTTTTCAAGTTAGAACAAATTGGTATTTTCAGAAGTAATATAATATCAGTTAAACAACTTGCTGAACTTCTTTATGTTTTAGTATTTGAGTATCTTAATCCAGAAAATGTAAAGGTGGTTTTAGAGTTAAACAACTACGGCAATGCTCTTTTAGCAGAAATGCCTCATGTTTTTGATGGAAATAATAACTATGGCTCAAGTATTTTTGTAAGATATAAACACAGAGCGGACTCTACTGAGGAGAAAATAGGTCTAAAAGTAGGAGAAAATAAAAATATGTTAGTTAAAGATTATCAAGATTTAATGCTATCTAAGGGATTTTCAATTAATAATGAAGAAACAATAAGAGAGATCACAACTTTTGTGAAACACACAACATCATCAGGTAATATAAAATACGCGGCTGATGTCGGTCATGATGATTGTGTAATGACGATAGTGAACTCAACATCTATATTTCCAAAATCCGAATTTAAGGAAATGGTAGATGAATATATGTCTAAATCTATTGATAAGGAAATGACTAATTACATCAATCAATGTTTGTCAAATATTGATTATGTAGAAGGCATAGATTATGGACAAGTTCTCAGAGTAAGAAGACAAGTTAAAAATAGATTTAAATCTGGAAATTCCTACGGAAATGGAAACGGTATGGATTGGTTTAATAAAAAACTTTAACCATTTACTTCAAGTGTTACAGAAAGACCAGACATTTGTAGTTTTTCTTTCATTTTAGAAACAGTTTCGTAGTCACCGTATTTAACATCACATTTACCATTAAAGTGAACAATATGAGCACATTGAGAAGCTTGTTCAAGCTCATGACCACATATCTTCATTAAACAATTTATAACATGATCAAAGGTGTTATAATCATCATTATGTAAAATTAATCTAAAAGGTTTGGAAATTAACTCCTCTACTTTTGACTGTGTTTTCTTTTTAGTAATTGTTGCCATATAATTTATATTTATTCTTAATTAAAAGTTTTTTCGGTTTTATTTACAACATCAACTACTGTTACTTTGCAAGGTTGAGTTAAAGCCCATTCCTCAAACTTAGGTAGATGTTCTTGTCTATCATCATACATAATAAATTCATCTGGTTGAATTCTACTAATTAGATTTGCGAAAAGTTTTGTCTTGAAACTAAAAGTATCTCCACCAAAGTTTAAGTAAACTTCATCAAAAGATAAATTATGGTGATTTAATACCAACTCAACCTCTTTTCTCAAAGGTTCAATACGACCAGTAGCAACTATAATATAAGCAGACTCGTCAGTAACGGCTTGTAAATATCTTTGATAAACCCAATTATTTATAGGAATATCAAATACGTTTAGGTCTAAACTTTCAGGTTTAGACCACCAACCACGGTGAGGCCAAATGGTACCAGTTTTCTCAAGCCAGATTTCTTTACCGTCTTCTGGAAGTGGAGTGTGACAAAGTGTGTCATCAAAGTCGAAACAAATTAATTTAGAATATTTCATAAGTACAAATATATATCAAAATTTTAAAATAAAAAACGATGTGAGTTTATTTTTTAATATATATCAAAAAAATATTGATACAATGAAAATCGATTTTAAAACCATCATTCTTTTAGTTTTATTAGGATTTTGTTTATTATTTGGATACCTATGGTATTTTGGAACAGACGAAAACTACAAAAAAAGACTTAAAGAAATCGAAGTTGAGTACAAAGTACTAGAAGATAAAAAGAAAGAATCTGATAATAAGATAAAGAAGTTAGAAAATGAATACTTAGAGTTAGAGAAACAAGATAAACAACTACAAAGTCAAGTAGTCAAATTAGAATCCGAAATAAAAATAGCCGAACAAAATGCAGCAAATTCTAAAAATAACCTAGAAAGAATTAAAAAAGATTTAGCAGAAACAAAATCAAAAATAGAAGAATTTAAAAAGAATCCACCAAATAGAACAGGAGATGACCTACTAAATTCATTAAAAAATAAAACTCAAAAATGAAAAAGTTACTTAGTATACTAATATTTTTAATGTTTACATTTACAATATCAGCACAAACAATTGAATACCCTAGATACGAGATAGATTCATTAGGACAAAAAGTGATTGTATTGACTATCGAACAAGCTCAAAAATTAGACAATAACTCTGACTTGTTATTACTTTTAGAAAAATATGCTCAACAAATAGCTGAATATGATTCTGTCTGTATTAAAACAGTGAATGAAAAAGAAAAAGTTATTGATTTGCAAAAAATTGAAATATCAAAGCTTAAGCAAAATCTAACAGTAAAAGATAAAGAAATAGCAAATCTTCAAGGTAGAGTAAATGAATACATAGTAAAAGAAACATTCTGGAACGAACAAATGAAACTAAAAGATGAGACAATTGTAATAAAAGACAAACAAATTAGTGGTCTAAAAAGCAAAATGATATGGGGTGGTGTCGGTGGAGGAGCCGCTATAATCGGTCTTATTTTAGGAATTATCTTTATAAATTAAAGTGAAAAAAATGATTTTTTATACTTAATATATAACTAATAAAAAATATCTATATTAAAATGAAGCATATTAGAACATTTGAAAAATATCGTATAAAGAAAAACAGAGAAGAGATCATTAGAGAGTCTGTTTTACAGGTTAATGATATTTATAAAGTTAAAACTATGATCGATATACCACAGTCTTTAATTAACGCTTACGTTAAAAAAGTTAAAGATACTACAGGTAAAAACCTACGTCAATTTTTTGGTGACGTTGATATCGCAGAAGAGATTGTTAAATTTATTAATTTAAATAATCTTGATGTTGAGAAAATCCCAGGCAACGCATTAATGGGTGGCGCTCAAGGTCAAGGACAAACACAAACTCAACCTCAAGTTCAAGTAGAGGGAGAAGCACAAACTCAAGACGAGCCACAAGCTCAACCACAGGCTCAAGGTGAAGGTCAAGGACAAGCTCAACCACAAGCTCAACCACAATCTCAAGGTGAAGGTCAAGGACAATTTGAAGAGCCAAAAGCTCAAGAAGAGGGTCAAGGACAAGCTCAAGAAGAGGGTCAAGGACAAGCTCAAGGACAAACTCAAGGCGAAGGTCAAGGACAAGCTCAAGGCGAAGGTCAAGGACAAGCTCAAGAAGAGGGTCAAGAGGAAGAGGAAGAAGGAGAAGAAGAATTACCTCTTTAATTTTATATAGATATTTTAAGAAACCCATCAGAAATGATGGGTTTTTTTATTTAATATATAATCTATGAAATTTCTTAAAACATTTGAGGGATATAACTTAGACACACTTATAGTCGTAGATGTGCAAAAGTCATTTAAGAAGTTTTTCTCAGAAATGTATCTTAATGAGTTAAAAAAGTATTGTAAAAACTTTAATAATGTTTATCAAGTATGGGACAATCATGTTGATGGTAAAATAGTTGACAAAGATTACTTATACGAAGAAGATCCTGAAATTCCAATACACAAAGATTTATATCATTTTCCAAATCAAAAAGAACTTATTGAAAAAAGATATAACTACGATGTAGATGCTGATTTTTATAAAAAAATACTTGACAAAGAAGTATATGAAGAAATCAGCAAAAAAGAAGATGAGAAATCACTCAAAAAAGGAGACATTTTTCCAACTAAAGAAGGAACAATAATTACATTTATCAACAACAATCACGTATGGTTTCACTGTCCAATAAAACTGTATGAACTACTTAAAGAATTAAAAGGTAGAGAAATTGAGATAGTAGGTGGTGCGGATTCAGAATGTTTAGAAGATATAGTAACAACAGCAGAAAGTCTAGGTGTTAAAATTAAAAGAAACTATAAATTTATATACACAGCTTCAAGTTGTCCTATAGATTAAGTAACAGTTGCATAAACTTGATAACCAGCTAAAGTAAAACTAATAACCATATACTCCAAATGTCTATCTGGATGATCAAAGAACTCAACAACCAATTCATATTCAATTCCTTCAATCTCAGGTATATAATCAGCGATTTGAGCTCTTATATCAGCCTCAATAGAGGCTGATGATAATCTTGTTTCATGTAGTAAAGCAGTAAGATCACCTCCAAAATTTGGATCACCTAGTAGTTCACCTTTATTTGTAAAAAGTATCATCTCATATTTTTGTATGATGACTCTGACAAGATCATCCTCGATTATTTCAGGGTCTCTGAATCTGGGATGTCCAGGATATCCAATATAAAAATCTACAAAACTAAAATTTGCCATTAATGTATATATAAAAATACAGACTTCTAGATTAAGATAGTATATCTCTGAATTTACCAATTATAGTCATACCCAATACAATAGGATCTGTAGATTCTGATAGTTTATTACCATAGTCGGAAATAACATAATTACAATCAAATAGTTTGTCAATATTACTATTTTTTTGAGAAATATACCAATCAATAAATGGTTTACCCAATAACTGAATTAAAACATCTATTTTTTCCGGACCGAAACAAGACATAAGAAAGTGATACACATCTTCATAATTTTTATCACTAGACATTACTAACTCGTAAAGTTTCATTTTGGTTTGACCGGACACATTGATAGAATCAGACTGAGAACCACCAGTTTGTATATAGTTTTGAATTTCAACAATAGTACTTCTAAAATCCGGAAACTTTTTAGTTATAATAGAGACTAAATCTTCTTTTGGTATGATAGAATCTTCTTGAGGTAATATGGTACTAGTTATTCTTTTATAAAACTCTTGTTTTAGATATTTCTCTTCTTCAATACTTTGACAATCAAAATTTATTTGCGGAATTCTCGACTTTATCCCATCAGATATTTTATTGATGTGATTAGTTGTAATAATAAATCTAACATTCTTGTTATACTTTTCTATAAAAGCCTTAAAAGCGTCCTGAAATTGAGAAGACACTCTCTCAAACTCATCTAAGAAAATGTATTTAATATCAGAATCAACACTCATCATCGGTGTGAATTTACAAAAGTCTTCTATTTCATTTCTCAAAACATCTATTGATGTGAATAAAGAACTGTTTAATTCTAAAAAAGGTTTATCTTTTGAGTACTTACCAATTAGAATTCTAGCAAGTGATGTTTTTCCAGTACCATAATGACCATAGAATATATAATTTCCGGTTACTCCATTTTCAAAGTGTTTTCTAATTCTTGGTAACAAAACCAAGTCTTCTAAATTTTTTGGTCTCCATTTTTCCCAGAGAAGTAATTTTGTAGCTGACATATCATGTTTATTAATTATTCATCACTTTGTTTTATCTGACGAGCGACAAAAGTTTTTATATATAAAACAATATGATAGGAGAACATTTTAATTTCGAGGATGTATTTTTTAGAGACTTAACAGTTTGTGTACTTGATACTTTAGAAGGTCAAATACGATGGGTTAATAGATTCTCAAAGGGTGATATATATGTTCAAGTTCCTATTTATTATTCACTTTCTGGGGATGAAAGATTCTTATTAGATACTTTCCAAGATGATATAGTCTCTGAAAATAGATTCATTGAACTTAATACCGATTTAATACCAAGAGGTCACTTAACAATGACAGGATTTAATATTAGATCAGATGAGTTTGCTAATCCGAATGTTTGGTTAAGAATGGTGGTTGAAAATGAGGTTGAAATCAGAAAGGTTTTGGCTAAAGTAAGAGCAGTTCCAATTACTGTGAACTATGAATTAACAATAAAACTTTCTTCGGAGATAGACACATTTAAATGTAGCCAAGCAATAATGGATACTTTGTGGTTGTATAAGTTTATGTATTTTGAGTATAACTTTATGAACATTGATGCTGTTATATTGATGCCAGATAGTAATCAAATACAAATGGCTAGAGAGAAAAACTTAACTTCAGATAACAATATAGAGTTAAAAGCAACATTTGAAGTACAAACATACTACCCAGCGTTTAGAAAAGATAGAGTTAGTCCAACAGGTTACCCTAGAGTTGATGGTGATGGACAAACAGATCTTAACGGATATACCATAAACGGCGGAGTGTCAGACTTTTTTGAGCCAACTAGAGCGTTTCCTGGAAATCCAATGCCTCCGTTCTTTACTTATCCAAATAGGCCTTGGAATCCCGGTGATTTTCCACCAGAATGGGGTTGGAACTCTACTAACTTCCCAATTGGATCTACATCAACCGGTGGAACATCAAGTTTTGGTGGATTCCCTCTTAATTCAGACCCAGCAGGTGATAACCCAGGTGGAAATGGAGGACCATCAGTGCCAAATCAAGACTACTTTATCTACGCTCCGAAGAGGACAAGATGGTTTAGTAACATATTAAAGGCAAGACAACAAGCACAAGGTAGATTTGGAAATCCATATAGAACAAATTCCGGAAGCGACGGAGCCGCAAATCCACCAAATCAATGAAAATAAAAAATGGTAAAAAATGATTTTTTATACATAATATATAGAATAAAATAAAAAATAATATTTTAAAATATGAAGAATCTTAAACTCGAATTGTTTAACTTCAAGAAGGATCTTACACTTGACCAAGAAGAGATTGCTGTAATCATAGAAGGACATATGAATGCTTGTAATGAGCACTCAGAAAAAACTATCATCAATTCTCTTAACGAGAGATTAAAAGTTTTCACTTACGACAAAAGCGTCAAGTCATTGTTAGAAAACCTAAATGATGATATGAAAAATTACGAACTTGTATATGAATTGAAAAATTTATATAATGTTCTTAATTCACAAAATCAAGGTGAACTATACAGACAACCAATTAATGTTTTATTACAAACTATTAGTTTAGATTCTGACCAAGATAGAATGTCAAAAATTCTTAACGAATTAGCAGTTTATGACTGGGTTCCAGAGATTAAATTATTTGTACATAATTTGACTTCATCTCCTGAGAAGAGAAGTAATCTTCTTTCAGGTGGTAAAGGTGAGTCTATCTTCACTATTGTTGAACAAGTTGAAGACGGTCACATCGCTTTGATTAAAGATTCTTGGTTTATTTTAACAGAAAATACAATTGAAAAAACGTTATTGGAAAATCACGTAAAAGATGAAGAGGATTTAAGAGTTTTAAGAACTTTGGAAACGGCAATGAAGTATGCAACTATTAACGAAGACAGAGTTAATTTCAGAATATCTGAATATTTAACATTAGGTCTTTCAGTAACTAAAAAAGATGGTCTTTACATCAATGACGATGAAATGAATGAGGAAACAACACTTGAGTCTTTATTCTCATCACCAATTATTCCAATCGTTAATAAAAACTTTTATCCAGTATTACAAGAGGTTTCTAAAAATATGGATAAATTTGTTGAGTTAGATGTTGTAAAGAAAGTTGGTAACTTAGTAAACCCTTATTTAGAGTGTTTCGCATTCAACTACAAAAACAGCACTTATCTTTACAGATGTGATGAAAGATATGGTAACTCATTCTTCAAATACGAATCAGCTATTGAGTTAGTAAATGAAGTAAGAAATGAACTTAACTATGATTTGACTTATTTTTATGAGAATAAATTAGGCAAAGAGGTTATGGTTAAAAGAAAACTTGAGGACAAAGAAAGAGAAATCTCTCTTAAGTTAGAAGATGTTCAATTTAACATTGATAAAGTTAGAGGTTCAATCCAAATGATTGGTGAGTCAGAAGTTTTAACTACAGCTCTTAGTAATCTTGAGAAAAGAAAATCTCATTTAGACGCTGAACTACATGGTGTTAAAGAACTTCAATACAAAGAAAGAGTAAAACTTTAATTAAATAATTAAAATAAAAATCCTCAAAGAAATTTGAGGATTTTTTATTTTGAAAAACTTTCTGTTAATAAAAATATATAACATGAAATCGATAGCTAAAAAGGATAAATTCCTTAAAAAATAAGCTAAAATAAATGTACTTAAATAACAAAGACCTCTACGTTGAAATAATCGTATCAAAAGCACAAGGAAAATTAACAAGAAATGCCGAAAAAATGCTAGAACTACTAGCAAAGAAAACAATCAAAAAAATGAGATACTGGTCTAACGATGATAAGCTAGACTGTTATCAATCAGGACTCTTAGATATGTTCCAAAACTGGTACAATTTTAACGAGGATAAATCAGTGAATGCATTTGCTTATTTCACAGAGGTCTTTAAGAGAGGCATCGCAAAAGGATACAACGAGCTTTATAAGAAAAAAGGCGATAATGAACACCTTATTAAATTAATATCAATAGAAGGATCAAATGATGGAATGGGACTTCACTCACTCTAATATCAATCTTAAAACATTTGATATAGTTATGACACCATCATTTGGATCTGCTAACATACCTATAAGAAAAAATTAAAAACATCTTTAAAATAAAAAAACCTCTCAATTGAGAGGTTTTTCTTTTATTATTTATATTAAGCTTCAGTTTCAACTTCAGTATAAATAGTTTGTAACATTCTATCAGAAACTAAATAAGGATCGCAGTTAGATGCTGGTCTTCTATCCTCAAAATAACCACAACCATCTACTTGAGCCTGAGCAGGAATTCTAATTGAAGTATCTCTTGTAGAAAAACCATAACTGAATTCATGAATACCAGATGTCTCATGAGCACCAGTCAATCTTTGTTCATTATGTAAACCATAAACATCAATATGTTCCATATGATTCGACTCTAATTTAGACATAGACTCCATAATAATATCAATACCACCTTCTTTTCTCATCTCACTTGATGAGAAATTAACGTGACATCCTGTACCATTCCAATCACCTTTAAGTGGTTTTGGATGCAAAGAAACATTAACACTGTGTTTCTCAGCAACTCTTTGTAAGATATAACGAGACATCCACAATTGATCCGAACCATTTAGAGAAGTCACTGGTCCAATTTGATACTCCCATTGTCCAAGAAGAACCTCAGCATTAACACCAGAAATATCTAAACCAATTTCCATACACATATTCATGTGTTCTTCAACGATTTCTCGGCCAATTACAGTATCAGCACCAATACCACAATAATAATCACCTTGTGGTCTTGGATTATTGGATGTATCTAGACCAAATCCAAGTGGCAATCCAATACCCTCACCAAAAGGCATATTAGGTTTGTGAGTAAGTGTATATTCTTGTTCCCAACCAAACCAAGGAGCCTCACTCTTATTAAGAGAACCCAAAGAAAGTTCTTTGACAGTCTCAGCAAGTTTTCTTCGATGATTAGTCACATGTGGTGTTCCGTCTGGGTTTAAAACCTCACAAAGAACAAGTTTATGTGGTTGACCTCTGAAAGGATCATCTACAACAAATACCGGTTTCAATAGACAGTCTGTGTTCTCTCCTTTACCAGATTTAGCTTGTAATGTAGAACTACCATCAAAAGACCACATTGAATAGTGATTAATGTCATTATCTAATTTAGAATCTGTGACAATTTTAGTTTTACTTCTGAGTTGTTGGGGCTCAGACCCATCTAACCAAATATACTCCTGTTTAATTTTCATATAGTGTTTTTTTTATTCTATATAATAAACTAAACTTTGTTTAAATTCTCAATAAAATAATCAAATTAACTATATGAACGCTATTTTACAAATTTGGGAAGAATCTCACTCAGAAAATATTTTACCAGATGGTGCAAGTCTACACATTGATGAAAAAAACTTAAAAAGTTTTATCAACTCAGTTTATAACAATCGATCAGGTGAGGCACCGGAGTCATATAGTAGAGTAGTTGGTGATTCGTCAGCTGTGGAAATCTCAGAAACAATCTACAATATTCTTCTACAAAAGAAAACAATAAAATTAGAAGAGTATGAATTTAATAATTTAGTAAATTTAAATGAAATAAAAAATGTTGAATAATTTAGTTTACTTCACATCTATTATCTTTATTATATCAAATCTATATTATTTATTCAATTATAAAAGATTAGATGTACCATTTAACTTAAGAGAAAAAAATACTAAATTAGACTATCTTTATTATATCACAGAGGCATTATTCTATATCTGGTTACTTCTTGGAACGTTTAGTCAAATATCACATATTTGTGTTTTTCTTATACTTCTTATGTTAATAAGACAACCAATAGTGTTTATAAGTAGAAAATTGTCTGTTATCTTATGGAAATTAAATCCAATTATTATAATAATAGTAATGTTTTATGTACTTTTTAGACATTAAACTTTTTTAAGTGTTGTTCTGTAATGATTATAAATTCAAATCCTTTCTTGTTACAATAACTAATCATAGTTTCCCATTTTTGTTTATTCTTGTATGCCATTTTCAAGTCATACTCAAAATTTTTAAGTTTTTTTAATCCTTTATCTGGAACATTTAATCGACCCTCATTTAAATCCTGAACCATTTTATACTCTTTCATTGGTTTAACTTCAACGACAACTTGTTTTAGTCTACCATCATCCAATCTCATTTCATAATAAAAGTCTGGATAATAACAATGTTCTTTTATTTTAGAATCACCGTTATCAAAATGTGTCATCTGATAAGGTATTCTTAAACACTCAGCTCCCCATTTAGTAATTTTTTGATTATGATCCAACCAAGTCATTATCTTTTTTTCCCAAGAACTTCTAAAATAGACACCACCGTGTGTATTTAACTTAACAACTTTATCTTTATACTTTGGAATATAATTACCTTGATTATAGTTAGCGTTATTTGGCTTGGAATTAAGCATAATCTTTTATTTTTATATATAAAAGAAAACACTTTCTATGGGTGAGTTATCAGAAAGATCTAAATTAAGTCTATTAGTAAACGGAAATGGAATACCAGACAATTTTAAGAAAAATTCCATATTTATGTACGAAAAATATCAAAAAAGTGACGACTTAGTTACAAACATACCTGTTACAAAAATAGTACCAGGTGGATTTTATTTTTTTCACTATAAAGATGACTCTAACTGGATGAAATGGGCACCAGTATTTGTAGCATCATATAAAAAATTCTCAAACAAAATAGTTCTTTTTTGTGTAAATTTTAATTTTATTCCATTAGAGTTAAGAATCGCACTTTTTGATAAATTCATAACAGAAGAAGATTTTGAAAAAGACAAGTATCTAAAAGTAGATTATGAGAGAATGTATACCGAATTAAAAAATATCGGATTTGAATATGCCTTGATGGAATTTAGTTCTATACAACTGGTAGCTGTACATAAAATAAACTTACAAATTCTACCAAGATTTCTATTTTCACAACATCCTAAAAATACTTATGATCCAAAAAAATTACTTTCTATCTGGGAGGCTAAAATATCAACCAAAGACGAAAGACATAAAGAAATGATGTTAAGTAACGTAAGTGAGTGGTATGACATAAATAAAGAACTTACTGATAAATATGATGCTCTTTATAATCACATAAAACGGATAAGAAACAGTCAAATCAAATACGGGCGTTGATTTGGAGAGAGATGAAAAAATTAATATATAAATCAAATTATATTATTACTAAAGAATGGCTACTTATAACGGAGAAGGAATGAATCAGAATAACTTTACAACTAATTCTGCCATTGAAAATAGAGGTTTATTCAGTAGAATTCTTAGATCACTATCAAATTACGGAATGAATTATGATGATATGATCATCAGAAACCAAGTTGGTATCGGTATAAATGAAGATCCATATTCATCTAAAGGTAATAGTATGTATGATTTCTTTTCACAAAGAGCAGTATCATCTGTACTTAATAGAAAGTCAATTCCATACTTAGACAAGGCTTATGCGGATAAAAGAAGAATACTCAGAGAATATTCAATAAAAGATGAAATTAGAGACTTTATATCAACTGTAACAGATGAAGCTATAGTTTATAACGATGATAGAGACTTTTGTGCACCTAAAGCATTATCAACAGACTACTCACAAGAAATTAAAGATAAATATCAAGAATTTTTTGAGAGAATTTATAACAAATTTGGATTTTCAGATAACATAACAGCTTGGTCAATGATGAGAGACTTTCTCATTGATGGATACTTAGCAGTAGAAATCATTTATGATGATAAAAAGAAAAATATTATTGGATTCAACAGACTAAGACCAGAAACTTTGGTTCCTGCTTACGAACCAGCTATTGGACACTTATGGATTCAGTTTCCAGAAGATCCTCAATTAAGAAGAATATTTTTAGATTCTCAGATTATATATCTTTCATATTCAACACAAAATGACTACTCAGAGACATCATATGTTGAGGGATTAATTAAACCATATAATCAACTTAAAATTCTTGAACAAACAAGAATTATGTTTAATATAATTAACGCGACGATCTATCAAAAATTTACAATTCCAATTAAAGGTTTATCAAGACAGAGAGCTGAAGAGCAAATTGGTCAATTGATAAATGATTATTCAGAAGAAGTAGAATGGGATGATACACTAGGAACACTCACAATCAACGGGGCAAAACACTTACCTTATAACAAACAAATATGGTTTCCTGATGGTGATGCAGGTACTCCTAATATGGAGTTAGTTTCACCACAAGGACACGACTTAAACGATGAAACTATGTTATCCTGGTTTTATAAAGCTCTGAAAAGAGCTTCTAAAATTCCATTAACTAGATTCGAAGGTGATTCAGGTGGTGGTAATTTAATAACAGACTCAGCTGAGATGACTAGAGATGAAATTAAATTTCACAATTTCATCAGTAGACTTAGAGCAAACTTTAAAGAACTTGTTGTGAAACCAATCAGACTTCAATTAATGATTGAGTTTCCCGAATTAAAAGATGATGAGATTTTAATTAATCAAATTGACATTGAATTCTATACAAACCAAGTATTTGAAGAGTGGAAAAAGTTAAATAACTTGACTAAGAAATCTGAAATAGTTGGTACTCTTCTTGGTGTAATGAATGGGGAGAAACCATACTTCCACATAGAATGGATTATGGACAAAGTATTCAAATTAACCCCTGAAGAAAAATCAGAAAATCAAAAGTATTGGGCTAAAGACGCAGCTTCATTAGCAGCCGCCGCAACAGCACCAGGGGCCGAAGGTGGAGCAGAGGGAGCACCAGCAGAAGGAGGAGAAGCACCAGTAGAAGGAGGAGAAGCACCAGCAGCAGAAGGAGCTGAAACCGAAACACCACCAGCAGAAGGTGGAGGAGAAGCACCAGCAGAAGGTGGTGGAGAGTTTGAGTTCTAAACTTTCTCTAAGATAGAATGATCAAAATCAGTAAGACTCTCAATACCCTTTTCAATAATTTTATCCAAAACTATATCTGATGTAGTATTTTGATACTTAAAATTTGAAATCAATTCAATAACTCTCTCTTTAATATTAAAACCAAATTGGTTTTTATAATTGATCTTGAAATTATTATCATAAAGAACATCTTTTGTTAAATCAACAAATTTAAAGTTTATATTATGTTTTCTGTAACAATTAGATATTCTATCTAACTCATAATCATCAACAACACAAAACATACATTCATTTCCAGATGTATTAGTATATTCAACAAAGTCAAAACTAGAATATATTTTTTCAATTTCTAATATGTCTTGATTAGACATTTTTAGTAAAATTTCATCTATTTCAAGTTGTGATGACTTAGTAACTATATTTATGAACTTCATGCTGCTACTTTATTAATTAATGATGGATCTATAAAATAGAAGTTATCTATTTTTCCTTCTATATTTTTATGTTGATGAAGTTTTAAATCTATATCTGATTCTAATAAGTTTGTTATTATTTTACCCCATCTAGTTGTTAATAATTTTATTTCAACATTTAACTTAAGAACTTCGTTGTTTAGTATCACAAAGGTCATTTTTTGTATAACTGAACATACATTTACAAGACTTGTAATCTTAGTATCTATTTTATCAAATACACTAACGTATAAAACACTATGTGCATTTGGAATTTCAACTTGAAATTCTATTTTCTTACCTTCTTCAAGTAATTGACTAAGATTTATTTCTCTTTTATATTCTTTCCAATTTGAAAATCTTGACAGAATGTCTTCATAGTCTTCAATTCTATTATTAAATAATTCTATATCAAATGTTGTTTTCATTAGAAAATAGTAAAATCAACTTGTTTCTTTTCCAAATCAACTGACTTAACAACTATTTTAATTGGATCACCCAACCGAATTTTATTACCCATTTCATCAGTAACAGTATAATGCTCTAAATCAACTTTTACTTTACCAATAGACTGGAATCTAATCATACCCTCACACTTACTTTCTACAAGTTCGACATAAATTCCCCAATCAGTAACACCAGAAACAATACCATCAAAAACATTGCCTAATTTATCCATTAAATATTCAGCTTGCTTATACTTAATAGAATCTCTTTGTGCTTTAGCTGCTACTAATTCTCTAGTTGAACACCACTTTGCTTGTTCTTCTATTTTAGCAGGATTTCCTTGTTTGCCTTTATTGAGGTAGTCTAATAGAATTCTATGTGTTATTAAATCTGGATATCTTCTTATCGGTGAAGTAAAGTGTGAGTAGTGAGTAAATCCTAAACCATAGTGACCTATGTTCTTTATAGTATAAGTTGCCTTAGACATACATCTAGTAACCAACGTCTCAATCATATTTTCTTCAGGAGTCTCCTTAATATCCTTCAATAACTGATTAATTGACTTTTTAAGTTCATCTCCCTCACCTTCTATTTTCACATCATGTCCAAAGTTATTACAAACACTAACTAATTGTTGAAGTTTTTCCATATTAGGAGTATCATGAACTCGATAAACATTTGACCACTGAGCATCAGATAATAATTTAGCAACTGACTTGTTAGCGAGTAACATAAACTCCTCAATTAATTTGTTCGATTCTTTTTGATACTTAAAGTAAACACCTATTGGTTTCTTATTATCATCAGCTAGTTTAAATCTAACTTCAATACCACCCATCTCAATTGAACCGTCTGAAATTCTTTTCTTACGAATTTTTTTAGCTAATTCATTAAGTAATCTAACTTCAGTAAAATAATCACCATCAACACCTTCAATTATCTCCTGTGCTTCCTCATAGGTAAATCTTCTATTGGAATGAATTACTGTCTTACCATACCAAGTATCTAAAATCTTACCTTCTCTATTAATTGTAAATATCACAGAGAAGGCTAGTCTATCTTCATTTGGTTTAAGTGAACAAATTCCATTACTCAGTCTTTCAGGTAACATCGGAACACATCTATCCACTAAGTAAACAGATGTCGCTCTCTTTAGAGCCTCATCGTCTAATTTAGTACCAGTTCTAACATAATGACCAACATCAGCTATGTGTACTCCTATCTCAAATTTATTATCAGATATAATATTTACAGATAAAGCATCATCAAAATCTCTAGCATCTATCGGATCGATTGTAAATGTTGTAATGTTTCTTATATCTTTTCTATTAGAAATTTCTTTGTCAAAAATAACTTCTGATATTAGTTCAGACTCATTAATTACTTCTTGTGGAAAATCCACAGGTAAACCATACTCAAACATAATAGAATTCATTTCAGTGTTGTTATCACCAGAATCTCCTAAAATTTTAGTAATTTTACCTTGAGGAGACTTTGTATCTTCCCACTTTGTTAACTCAACAATTACTTTTTGATTATCTTCAGCAACTAATCCACCTTTAATATAAAAGTCTACAGATATCTTACTACTATCGGGAACAACAAAAACTGATTTTTTTCCCTTGTGGACACGACCAACGAATTCTTTCTTAAATCTTGATACAACTTCGACTACTTTTCCTTCTATTTTACGATCACCGTTAAATAGTTGAACTCTTACAGTATCTAAATGTAATGAGTTTAGTGTATTTTTTTTATAAATGAATATTTCTTTTTCGTTAATCTTAATGGATGCATTTCCATTGTTTGAGAATTCTATTTGTCCTGTATAGAATTCTCCTTCTATAAATTGAATCATACATGATTCTTATTACGAATTATCAGTTTGTTTAGTTTTCTTGGATATATTATCAACTCCATACTTATTTAATAGAGTCTTTTTCATCTTATTCATAACCTTTTTATTCTGTATAGGGTAGTCCACACCATAGTTCTTTCTTAAAGTCTCTTTTCTTTTAACCTCAGAACATTTTCTACAACTGTATTCACCCCATTTATTATCATACTTAATATAATTCTTATAAATGACATCTTTTTCAACACCACAAGAATCACACTTACAAGTTATTTTATGGTGTGACCCTTTAGATATTAATTCAATAGGTATAGTAAGAAACTCACCTATAGTAACATCATATCCTAAGTCTTCATAGTATTGATAATTAGACTCAGTTACTTTAATATTTATCTCTCTCGTTAGGATCATAAAAAACCACAAAATTTTAAGGTATTTATTAAAAAAGGTTTTCTTCCTCCTGTACAAAAATTAACCTTTTATATAAAAGAAATTATCTTCTCTATAAAAAATCCACCTATGAAAAAAGGTGGATTTTTAACGATTATATATACTCTGAACTTTAAAAAATAATTATTTTAAATGAAACCAGTCTTAATCGTAGAAAACTCAACAAGTTCGCTGATTAGAGAGAATAAAGACAGTCAAGGTAGATACGTTTTAGGTGGTACATTCACCGAATTTGGTGTTAAAAACCGCAACGAAAGAATCTATACTGCTGACAAATTCTTACCAGCTTTGAATGAGTTAAATGAAAGAATGAATAGCCTAGGTGCTGTTTATGGTGAGTTTGACCATCCAGATGTATTTGATACATCGTTGGCAAGAGCTTCTCACGTAATAACAAAAGCTGAATACATCAAGGAACAAAACATAGTTGCTGGTGAGATAAAACTTCTTAGTACTTATTGGGGTAAAGAAGCTAAGTCACTAGTTGATGATGGGTGTCCAGTTTTCGTTTCTTCAAGAGCGGCTGGTATCACTGAATCAGACGGTTCTGTTTCTCTTAAAAAACTATTTACTTATGATATCGTTGCTGACCCAGGATTTGCGTCAGCTAAAATGAGTGTTAAAGTATTAAACGAATCATTAGGTTACACAAACCCGAAATCTAACTTTAGGATATATGAAATGTCCGATGAGTCAAAAATAAATGAATTATTCAACATGAACACAAACGACTTTGTTACCAAAAAACAGTTGACTGATTATTCTAAGTATTTAGTAAATGAACTTGCTACTACTAAGAAAGAGGTCAAATCGGCAATTTCTAAGGGTAACTTAACTCCTAAGAAATTGGAACAACTTTTAGAGTATTATGAAGAACTAAATAACACTAATTCTCAAGTTGTTAAATACCTTGACTATTTAGCTGAAAAAGTTCAAATAGTAGTAAACGAAAATAAAACTCTTAGAACAACTACTGAGAAATTAGTTAAACACAATGATTATTTAGCTGAAAACTTAGAAAAAGCAATCAACTACACTGAGTATGTAGCTGAAAACTTAGATAAGAACATTGAATACTCTGAGTACTTAGCTGAAAACTTAGACAGAAACATTTCTTATTCTGAATACATCGCTGAAAACTTAGATAAAAATATTTCTTACTCTGAATACTTAGCTGAAAATTTAGATAAAAATATTGCTTACTCTGAATACTTAGCTGAAAACTTAGATAAGAACATTGCTTACTCTGAATACATCGCTGAAAACTTAGATAAAAATATTGCTTATGCTGAATATATCGCTGAGCACGTTGATAACTCAATTGCTTACTCTGAATACTTAGCTGAGCACGTTGAAGGTAATATCGCATACTCTGAATATATCGCAGAACATTTAGATGATAATATCGCATACTCTGAATATATCGCTGAAAATCTTGACAAATCAATTAACTATCAAGGAATGATTGTTGAGAAATTAAATGGTACTAGAATCAACGAATCAAATGAAGAAGAAGCTTTCCCATCACTTTCAGCAGCAGGTTTTGACAATGTTGAAGAAGAGGAAGAGGAAAAAGCATGGGATAACGAATCTCACGAAGACTCACACGATGATGAAGATGAATATAAAGGAATTGCTGAAGTAAATCCTTCACATGTTCACTCTCACGAAGATGATGAAGAAAACAAAGAAGAAGATGATGAAGAATGTGGTCCATCAGCACACGAAATTAGTGGACACGAAGATTCTGAATTATCTGAATCAATTAATAAACTTATTGAAGAAGCTAAAAAACGTAAAGTTTCTGAAACAACTGACTTGAATTTCTTAAAGTTCTTAAACAAGTCTCAAGTTGACAGCT
>JACCDW012108652.1_pt1 | contig 86156 bp, 79 predicted proteins | sample 7449781 | NCBI WGS metagenome assembly JACCDW01 (sample SAMN15323449, study PRJNA562643) | freshwater metagenome | isolation source: river surface water | place: USA:Blue River Watershed | collected 2017-08-18
CCTTCGAACCAGTCGTATCATTCATGACACGTTATGGTTATGTTGAGTTGAGCAACACAGCATCATCTCTAGGTAACGCAGCAGACTACTTAGGCCGTATCAGCCTAAGCAACGTAAGCTTCAAGTAATTTTTTACTTAGAGTCGATTCAATTAAAGGGCACTTAGGTGCCCTTTTTCATTTGCAGCTAAATACTATGTCTATATATTGATCCTACTAAAATGTAGGACTTATGCAGAATCCCTCTGCGTAGACCTAGAACGTCATCTAAAGGAGAAAACAAATGGGACGTCCAATTCAAAAGAAATATTTCGCAAATACTAATTACGAACTATTCGGCACAGCTAATGTCGGTGGTGAATCAATTGCCAGTGTAACAAATCCAGCAGGTACGTTGGCTACATTAGTTAACGGTACATACACTATTCCTGCAGCAAGTATCGGAGCACCTGATATCGATGGCGGTGAGAAGCCAGTATTAACTGTAACAGTTACAGGAGCAACTGCCTACACAGTTACAGTAGTATCAAGAGGTTCAGGTTATACAAGTGCTCCAACAATTACATTTAATGGTAGTGTTGCAGGAGGATCAGGAAGTGCTACACCTGTAGCAACATTAACATCAGCTGCTAGTGCTCGTCAAAATGGTATCAAGATTGAAGCACAACTACCAACTGTTGCAGAAGCTACAACTGGTGATATTATCAGACAAGTAGGTAGTAAACGTTACAGAGTAAATGTTGGCGGTGTAGTTGGCATTTGTAAATTAGTACAATCTGCCAATTTAAATGACGGAGAAATGTCAATCACAGCCACAGATGCAAACAGCAATGCATATTTTATTAGAAAACTTACTCAGCGTACATGCATTGTAGAACGTAAGGTTTCTGGTAACGGCGATTTTGCTACAGGCGAAAAAGTCAAGTGGACCTTTACCAACCCACCACCAGCTGATTCTGTTTTAATTGAAAACCATTAAAATAAACTAGGGGCTACGGCCCCTACATAGGATTTAAAATGTCAAAAGTTTTAAAAATCGCAGACGACAATTATAGAATTTCAGTTAGATCTGGTGGACATATTACTTTAGATCTTGACTACGAAGGTACAGTTTATATTCTTGGAAATCTAAATGTAAAAGGTACTCAAACCACTGTTGAATCTACAGAAATTTCTCTTGAGAATAACATTTTTACAATTAATAGTGGCCAAACTGGTAATGGAATCAGTGCCTTAGTAGGATCTCAAGCAGGTATTGAAATTGAACGCGGAGATTATCCAAATGCTCAATTATTTTTTAAAGAAACAATACCTCATACAAGATTAGAAACTAAAGTTTATACAGCTACCGCTACATCTGCTACTGGTAACTGGATTACATTAACTAACTCATCTACAATAAGTGTAGGATCTGTGATAACTTTTTCAGGTTCAGTATTTGGTAATGTAGTTGCTGCAACACCTTATTATATATTAAATCACAACAGTGGAACTAATCAAATCAAAGTAGGCTTGTTGTTAGGAGGATCTCCTATAACTTTGCAAGATGCATCAGGAACAATGACTGCAACTGCAACTTACTATGAAGAACTAGGAAGTTGGGTGATGAAAACTTCTGATGGTAAATTATCAGGCTTACAAGTAGAAGCTATATCTACAGGGACTGACGATTTATCTTTAGATATGCAAAACTCTGGTAGCGTTGTAAAAGTTACAAACACATCAACTTATGCAGAAGATGTAGTCGATCCTAACACTCTTGTTACAAAAGACTGGACAGAAAAATATGTTAATGCTGGCGACTATACAGCAGGTATGGCAGATGTGTCAACCATATACTTCAAAGCTACTACAGTAAAATCGAGAGTAACATTAGACACGGATAGTATCGATTTTTATATTGACGAAAGTTTGCGTAGTAGAATTAATGTTAATGGATTGGATGTAGATAACATTAATTTATTCACGAACACAATAAAAAATTCTACATCAAATAATTTAATATTATCTAGCACAGGTGGTAACGTTGAAGTTGATGCAGTATTACAAATCGATGATAAATCTGCTCCTTCGGCTTCTTCTGGAAAAACAAGAATATGGTCTGCAAGTGATCCATTAACCTACACAGGAACAGGAAAGACCGGAATTTATTTTACAAATTTAATTAATACTGAAGAGTTAATAAGTAAAAATAGAGCTTTGCTTTTCAGTATATTATTTTAAGGACAAAAAATGGCAATTACGAACACGGCAATTTTAGCGACAGACACAACAATTTACACAAGTTCGGGTAATAACGCCATAACCACTGTAATTGTCTGTAACACTAGTGCATCAGAAATTAATTTAACCATGCATGCCGTTGCTAATAGCGGAGGACTAGTTGGCACAACTGACACAACAAATATGATAGTAAAAAACTTACCTATCCCTGCAGGAGATACAGTAAGTTTTGACCAAGAAAAAATGGTGTTAGCAAACAACGATTCACTTGTAGCAGTTGGCTCGAGTTCTGGACTATCTGCAACAGTAAGCACTTTACCAGTATAATGAGATATTTAAAAACCCTTACATTAAATCGTAGAAGAATTTACGATGACAGAGTAGCAGTAACTACTGCTGATGTTCTATTATTGAACAGTTTAAACAGTTTAATATTACCTAATAGCAATACATCAATTACAAGTCCACAACTGGGACAAATGAGATATAACACAACTTCTGCTCAAGTAGAAGTGTATCAAGGAACCAATTTAGGGTCAGCTACTTGGCGTGCATTGAGATATAAAGAATCCACACAAATTACAACACAACTTTTAGGCTACGGTGATGCAAATACTACATATTTTGGACCTCTGAATCCTGCTCCGCCAAGTGTGGTAGAAAGCGGTGCAACTTGGTCAGGTGCTAATTTAATTGTAATGGTAGAAAATGTTATACAACTGCACGTAACTAACTATACTATAGAACAGAACCCCAGCATAGCTGGGCAGATATATACTCCTAAAACATTAGGAGTAAACAACATAGGATCTACGGTAATTAATTTTGATCCTAATGCAGCAGCAGGATTTGTAGTCTATCCTGCTGTAGATATAACAGGTGCATCTGTATCTGACGGTGGTGTATCAATTACTCCAGGAACAACTATAGTATCATATACAACAAATGTGGATGGTATACTTACTAGTGTCACTTTAGATTCGCCAATAGTCGCATTAAACATTTCTGCAGGCACAACTATAACTATAACAGACTTGACTAATTCAGGAACCGGTTATTTTGTGAAGTTTAGTTCAGCAGTTCCTTTAGGCAAACCAGTTGTTGTTCTGCATGGTTTTGACAAGTAAGGAATCAAGATGGGCGCCGAATTAGGTCGTATAAGTGGCCCACTCCTAGCATCCAATCTAATACGCAATGAAATAGATCTAGCATTTGAAAATGATTTGATCTATTTCAAGGTAGACGGATCCCCAAACAACGTAGGCATTAAAACAGATGCACCTACCACTGATTTATATGTAAACGGTTCTGTTAGATCTCAATACCTAATAGTAAACACAGGCGGTACATACAATTTTGGAAATTTTTCTGTATACAGTAATACAATACAACACTTATCTGGAAAAATATATGTTCAACCTGATCAATCAACCGATCCTGTAATTCAAATTACAGGTGTTATTCAAACACCGACTCTACAAATTAATGATAACAACTTTGATGCAGTTGGAGATGATGAAGATATCACCCTTAATACAACAGGCACAGGTAAGGTAACTGTAAATTCAAATTTGTTTGTAGATGGAATTATTCATTCCACAGGAGATATTACTTTAGATGGTAATATTATACTAGGTAACGAAACTACTGATCTGATCGATATTAATGCAGAAGTTGATAGTGATATTATGCCTAAGAAAATAGAAGGCGGAACTCTTGCTACAGAAAACGGGAATTTATACATAACAGAAGATAATGTAGAATTATTAAGTTCAAATGTAAATTTACCAACTTACAATTTAGGTAGTCCTTTAAAACAATGGAAGAGTATTAACAGTAATACCGTGACTTTTGTAAAAAGCAGATTTAGTGACATAGAATTATATCAAAACAGCATTTATTCAACTAATACAAATCAAAATTTGATTTTAGATCCTAACGGCACGGGTGCTATAACAGTACAAAATATACAGTTTTCAGCAAATGTAATTTCAAATTCAGCAGCTACTCCATCAAATAATAATGAGGCTAGTATTTTATTCAAGCCTTTAGGTACCGGAATAGTGAATGTAGATGCAGTCAGTTCCTTGAAATTGCCGGTTGGTCCAACCGGTGCGCTGCAAGAGCGAGGGCAAATAAGATTCAATTCTACAAAAAATAGATTTAGAGGATATGTTCCTGATAATCAAACTGTAAGTTTAACGCAATTATACAATGTACAAGAAAACACATATATTATCCCCGAAGCTACAGAAAATGCCGGTGATAACACATTTTATTTTTATGTAGAAGATGATCTTAAAGCCACCCTGACTACTACTACATTTACATCTGATAGATTTGAATTAGGCGGAATACGTTTTCAAAATAATAATATCACAGGCGTAACTACTGATTTTAAATTTAATCCTACTACAAATACTGTATTAGGCGATGTTTATATTGATACAAATACTATAGGTGCTTTAAATACGAATCCTTTAACTATTAATAGTACTGCAAGGGGTTATGTAAAATTTAGCGGACAGAAAGGAATTGTACTTCCTTTTGGAACTACTGCAGAACGTCCTGTAAATCCTGAAAACGGACAATATAGATATAATACTGATATTTCTAATCCACTCGACCCGGAACCTAAACCAATTGGTGGTGAAGTTTGGAGCAGTGAACAAAATAAATGGGTTACTATGGGAGGTAGCGGTGGCCTAGTCAATGAAGAAGAAGCGTTTGCAGGAATGACTGCATGGGCACTTACTTTTAATCTGTAATCAAACATAAAATCAATTTCCGATAAATAATATTACTGTGGTTATCAGACCAAGATACCACGATACTAAACTGTGGTAAACCCGCAATGTAAGGTGGTTAACCGTGAAACACGGGGTATTGAGGAGAGCCGATGGCTGTTGGTCGTATTACGGGTCCGCTCTTAAAAGCAAATCTGCTTCGTAACGGAGTTGATCTAGCTTTTGAGACAGACCTTCTTTATCTTGATGTAAACAATAAGCGTGTCGGAATAAAGACAAGCACACCTCAATACGATTTAGATGTAAACGATACAATAAGAGCAACTAACTTAGTTGCATCAACACAGGCTACATTTGCATCTTTTACCTTTAATGGTAACACAATCAGTAGCACCAATTCTACAATCAATCTAACTCCAAGCGGTACCAACCCTGTAGTTTATCAAGGAAGATTAGAAGTAGGTTATTGGGATATCTATGGCAGTACAATAACCCTGACGCAGCCTAATACGGATATTAATTTAAATCCAACTGGTACAGGACAGTTAGTAGTAAACTCTAACATGCTAGTAAATGGAAATATCCATGCTACTGGTGACATTACAGCAGACGGTAATATACAGTTAGGAAATCAAAGTACAGATACCATTAGTTTTACAGGTGAAATTGCTAGCGATATTATACCTTCATTAGATAATACCTACGACTTAGGAAGTCCTACTTTACAGTGGTCTAACATTTATGCCTATGCAGTTAATACAAGTAATTTCAATGTAGGTAATATTGGATTCTCAGGTAATACAATTACTACAACAAATACTAATGGCAACCTTATTTTAACTGCAAATGGAACCGGAAGTGTAATTCTAGAACAATTAAAAATTACAAATAATCAGATAGCCGCTACACAGGCTAATCAAAGTATAGTTTTGCAACCACAAGGCAGCGGAAACGTACAAATCAATTCAACAACATCTTTAAGAATTCCTGTTGGTACTACACTTCAGCGACCTGATCCAGCCAGCACAGGTATGATAAGATATAATACAACTTTAGAGAGATATGAAGGCTATAACGGATCATATTGGTTATCTTTAGGTGGAGTTAGTGATGTTGCGGGTTTTACATATATTACTGCAGAACTCACACCCGGAGCCGGTGATAATATAATAAGATTTTATAACGATAAAGTTTTAACAGCTTACATTGATTCTAATAAATTTTTTACAAACACATTTGAAACTAACGATTTACGTATAACAAACAACGAGATAACAACTCTTTCACCTACGACTGATATAGTCATGCCAACAACTGGCCTAAAAGGTGTAAAAATAGGTAATTTAAGATTTTTTAACAACACAATAACCAATTACGTTACAGATGCAGTGACTACATTTAATGGAACAGGGAATGGTTATTTTAAGATCTCAGGAACAAACGGATTTGTAATTCCTACAGGTGGCACTGACGAGCGTCCTAGTCTGTTTGAAGTAGGAATGACTAGATTTAATACAGATCTGCAACAAATGGAAACGTGGAACGGATTACAGTGGGTGGGTGTAGGTGCAGGTGCAGGTGGCGGCGCAGTGGACCAAGCAGTTCTTACAGACATTGGAGTCAGAGTAGCATTGATGCTAGGATAAAACATGGCAACAACCTTTAATACAAGTTTAACATCTAATATAGGAAGTACAGGAATAACCTTCACTTTGACTGCTACTAATCAAACTGGAAATATCATTACTGCGAACGACACAGAAGGTCTTGCAGTGGGTATGGAAGTAATTGTTTTAGGTACAACTATAGGAAATTTAATAGCAGGAACTTACTATATTCAATCAGTTGTAAGTGGAACAGAGCTTGTTTTCAGTACAATACAAGGAGGACCTCCTTTTAATCCAGGTAATGGCGCAGGAGGAGACATGACTGCTATAGTTGCTAAAACAGCTAGTGTTCTGACAACTCCGGCTAACGCTAAAGTTACTGTAGTAGGATTAGCATTAACTAATTGTACTCCAGATTTACAAATAGTAAAAGTTCAATTAGTGGATAATGCTAACGATAATGCAAGTGCATATTTTGCATACAACGTTATTATTCCAGAAAATGAAACATTAAAATTAGTTAATGGTGGTGAAAGACTAGTATTAGGACCTGACACTACTATTAATGTAATCACACAAGGCAGTGGCGGGTTAGACGCAGTTGTAAGTTTTGTAGAAATTGTTTAAGGATAATATATTATGGCATCTCCTTTTTATGCTGGACAACTAGACAGAAATGCAGTCTTAGGACCAATTCCTAGATATTTTTACGCAATGCGTCGAGACAACGACGGCAATCTTTATTTTTACAGAGTAGATCAGTTAACGTCTACCGACTTAATTACAGTGAATAAAGCCGGTGTAGCAGCTAATAATTTTGCCAATTTTGAATGGGGCGTAGATTTTATAGATGGTAGATTAGAAGAAGATCACACCAGACCGAATCCCAATTTGTATCTCGATCAATGGCGTTGGGATGACAGAAGTATGTACTACTACATAAATTCTGAAGGACAATTAGTAGTAAGAATCGGACAAACATATACTTATAGTTAATTACAGGAAATAAAATGGCAGAATTTAGAATTAGTAGTTTGCGTTATAATTATGTAGGAATATGGCAAACCGCCTACGACTATGCAATCGATGATATTGTATATTTTGAAGGACAATTATATTCTTGTAACATACCTCATACTGCTACAAATTTTAACGCGGATTTAACTACAATAGGTCAAATTGATGCAGTAGATTTTTACTTATGGACTAAGGTCGTAAACGGTTCTTATTTTAAATATGATTGGGCTAGTACTCAGACTTACAATTTAAACAATCTTGTTAGATACGGAGGGGCTGTTTGGCTTTGCAACACGTTCCATGTTAGCAGTGCAAATTTCGATACTGCAAAGTTTACTTTACTAGTAGAAGGAGCAGAATGGACCAATTTATGGGCAATCAATACTCCTTATGGTAAAGGTGATGTTGTAAGATATGGAGGAATAGTTTATTCTTGTAACACTAATCATATTAGTGCATCGTCTACCACTTTAGGTTTAGAACAAGATATAGGAAAATGGACTGTAATCTATAGCGGGATAGATTATAAGGGGAATTGGCAGACAGCAGTTAGATACAAAGCCAACGACGTAGTTAAGGCTAACAGTAATTTATATATTTGTACTATTCCTCATACATCTGGATCAACATTTAGTGCAACTGATTTTGAAGTTTGGTTACCTTCTCAAGAATTTAAAAATCAGTGGGATTCTACTGAAAATTATCAGTTAAACGATGTAGTTATATACGGTGGAAATGCATGGTATAGTATTCAAAATAATAATTTAAATCATGCACCTGATAGTATTTCTGTATATTGGAATGTTTTAAATCCTTCTTATGATATTAAAGTAAGTCCATGGTCATTTACAAGTAATTATAGAGTGGGCGATGTTGTGCTTTATCGTTCTCGTTTATTTAGAGCAGTTGCTAACAGCCAAGGAAACAATCCAGCCTTAACATCGCCACCTAATACAACTGTAGGTACAACTATCGTAGCTGCAGGCAGCGGACAGAATTATGTAGAAGTTGCAGATGGCTCTCTTGTAAGCATAGGCGATTCTATAGCAGGGCCTGAACAATATAACAACATGAATCTATCGGAATACAGGGTTATAAATGTGGTAGGAAATGTTGTTTACTTTAATAGATCATTACTAACTGATTTTAGTAATCCTATCTTCGACGGGGAAGATATAAGATTTCAAGGAACAAATAAACAATATTGGCAGTTATTAGCACAGTCAGAAAATTATAGAGGGTTTTGGGATTCCAATAGTATAAGTTACATTCCAGGCGATTTAGTCATCTATAAGAATAATACTTGGAGATGTGTAGTTGCTCATGGATCTACCTCGTTCTTTCCTCCAGATTATGTATTTGTAGAGGCAGGTCCTGGATTACCTGACGGAAGACAGTGGACTGTTCATTTACCTCATGCTCCAAAAAATGCTCTAATCGACCAAGGAGATATGGTCTATAATAGTGTTACCGGCAGAGATCAAAGAACAAATTTGTCTGTAGGCCCAGAAACATATCAAATTCAAAGTAATAATAATTTACCTACATGGAATAGAATTTTAACTAGTCCTAATGTTTATTATGTTTCAATAGACGGTATAGATGATGTGAATTATGGCGTTACATGGGATCAGCCGTGGAGAACCATTCAATTTGCTGTTCAAAATGCAATTGCACCAGGAACAATTTTTGTAAAATCAGGAACTTATGAAGAAGTACTTCCTATAGTTGTTCCCGAACAAATTAGTTTAGTAGGTGACGAATTAAGAGGTGTAGTTGTTAGACCCGCAACAATTATAAACACCTATGTGTATCAATCTACGGCGTCAAATGATAGACTTAGAACTTATTCAACAGAAGGAATGCAGTCGGGTACTCCCATTCAGTTTGTTTATCAGTCAAATAACAGTCCAGTAATTTTAACACCATTTGAAACATCAACTTTTGATTTAGGTGTAACTTATTATGTTAAAGATGTAGTGTCAGATACAGAATTTACCGTAAGTGCAGAACCGTCAGGATCTATTTTGGCATTAGCAGGTGGTGCAGGATTGATGCAAGTAATAGGTGGCGACGCTCTTAAGAATATGTTTTTAATGCAAAACAGCACAGGTATTAGAAACATGACACTGATAGATTTATTAGGAACACTATCAGAAGAAAATGAATTTGGCACTAGGCGTCCTACCGGTCCTGCATTCGTAAGTTTAGATCCTGGTTCAGGACCAGGAGATACAACTGTATGGATTAATACAAGAAGCCCATATATACAAAATGTTACTGCGTTTGGTATAGGATCAGTAGGAATAAAAATTGATGGTACACTTCATAACGGCGGTAATAAATCTATAGTCGCTAACGATTTTACACATATTATAAGTGATGGTATTGGAGTTTGGTGTACAGGCAGAGGGTCTTTAACAGAGTTAGTTAGTATTTTTAGCTACTATGGATATGCAGGATATTTTGCCGAAGACGGCGGACGTATAAGAGCCACTAACGGTAATAGCTCATATGGTACTTTTGGTGTTATTGCCGAAGGATTTGATGATCAAGAAGTGCCGATAACAGGAATTGTTTATAACAGACAATTTAGACCAGAACCTAATATTCTAACTGTAAAAGGGTTAAGTAGCAACACTCAAAAACTTTCGTACAACAATGCAGGTAAACACTATACACGATTAGTAACTAATTTACTAAAATATAGTAATGATTTTCAAACTGCTCCATGGAATGATGATAACTTTGTAAGTTATTTTCAAAATACATCGGACCCTTACAATAAAACAACCTTAGCATGGTCACTAACTGGCACTAGTGCAACCTCAGGATCCGGATACATTTATCAAACTATCGACATTACTCCATCGGGCGGCATTTATTATGATGTAACCGGTTCAAATCTGATTGGTAATGGCAACGGTGCAACATTTACCATAGCAGTTAAAACCACAGGCTATGAAATTATTGCTATCACCGGAACACCGTTTTTAGGAGGACAAGGTTATGCAGAAGATGACGAATTGCTTATCAGTGGTAATCAGCTTGGGGGTATAACCGGAGTACACGATGCCACAATTGTAGTGCAAAGTATTGTAGGAAATTCGATAGCAAATGCAACTATTTCAGGAACGGTACCAGAAACAACTATACAAAATTATTTTTTCAGTGTGCATGTAAAACCAAGTTTAGGAAATGATAAAATAAGTATAGCAGCAGCATATTCTGGAGCAACGCCTAACGAAATAAGATTAGAATATGATTTTAGTGATTTTTCCATAACAAAAACATCAGTAATTACGCCGGTAAATGTTCCTACACTGCACGGATTTGACGAAGTTGACAATGGATGGTTCAGAATCTGGTTTAGAACATATGATAAAGACGGTCTAAATAATTTATTAACATTTAAAATTTACGCTAAAGAATATAATTCTGCTGCTGGCGGAACAAGTTACATCTATGGTGCAGCAATTGAAAACGCACCTTTAGAAACCACTCCCGGATTTTATCTATCTACTAAAGATAAGAAATATTCTGCTTATGCAGACTATATTACTGCAGGAGCAGGAACAGGATTAACTGTTATTGGCGAGGAAATTAGATCAAATTCTATTTACACTACACGAGTTATAGATCCGGGTAACGGTTTTCAAATTGGTGGAACAGGATATCAAACTGCCAGTAATAATGCTCAAGGCGGAAACACCGACTATATCATTTTAGCAGGTTCAGACGTTGCTTCTAGTTCTGTTTATCTAGGCTTGCGATTAATTATTATTAGCGGAACAGGAGTAGGGCAATATGGTTTAGTAACAAATTACGATCCAGATACCAAGTACGCCCATGTTGCCAAAGAATCTTACGATCCTGTGACAGTTGTGAGTAGTAATGCAGCTACAAACAAACTTGTACTATCTAACACAACAGATTTTAATTTATTATACACAGGAATGCCTGTGACATTCTATCCTACTGTTTACACAACAACAGTTACTAGTGCTTCTAAAACAACAGTAGTGGTTAACACAGTGGTAGGTGGTCAGTCAAACACTATGTCTACAGCAAGTATATCTCAGCTCTATAATAACATGCCAGTTACTTTTAATCAAACTGGAATATTTGGGGGTGTAGTTAGTAATTTTACATATTATATCATTAATCTAACTGCAACTGATTTTCAATTATCAACAACAATTTATGGAACACCTATATTTTTAGTTTCAGGAACAGGTGCAATGACTATGAACATAGTAAGTAACACAAGTTATTTCTATGCTACATCTACAGCCAGTATGACTCCTAATATGACCTTACAGTTTACAGGAGGAGCGATTGGTGGTACAAGCACAGGCACGATATACTATGTAAACGATGTTATTGATGCTAATAATTTTTCTATATCATCGTCTTTAACTGAATCTATAGCAACAGCGGTAGCAGCAGGAACAAATTATATAACTGTAGATTCTACTGTAGGCTTAGTGCCTTTATTTCCAATTATTTTTCATGGAACAGAATTAGATACATTGCAGGCTGGAACAAAATATTATATCAGTAAGATAATAGATAGTGTAACGCTTACTATTTCAAGTAACTTGTACAGAACTATTACACGATCAGTAGAACAAGAATCTAATGTGATCACTACTGATTCTACTCTTGGATTTGTTATAGGTAATCCACTTAAATTTATCGGTATTTCGTTTGGAGGTTTGGCGACAGAGCAAATTTATTACATATCTAGAATAATTAGTGCAACAAAATTCCAAGTTTCTACCAGTGTTAATCAAGTAAGCATAACTGTATCGGAAACTTTTGGTTCAACTAATTACCTTTCTGCGTTAACAAATAATTTAACAGAATTGTATCCAATAAGATTTGTAGGGTCAGGTTTAACTAGTAGTAATTTATCAACATCTACAACTTATTACGTCAGTAAAATAATAGATAGCAGTAATTTTACAGTTAGTACAGCTCTTATTAGTACTACAATTACAGGAACAACTGCAGGAACTAATCAGATTTCATGTGCTTCTACAAACGGTTTTCAAGTTAATAACCCAATAATCTTTTATGGCCTAACTATAGGAGGGTTGGTGTCAGGAACAGTTTACTACATTGCTCAAATTGATAATTTAGTAACATTCCGTGTAAGTGCTGTGCCAGGAGGCGGTACACTACCTCTTTCTAGTGCTGCTGCTACATCTACTATAATTGCAAATACTACAGGTGCAGATTTTGATGTAATCAGTGATAATGTTGGAACACTAACGGGTCTTACAGTCGACACAGGCACTGTATTAGTATTAAACAATGACACAGGATATTTAATTACAGAAACTACTGGAGCAGATTATGTTTTTGCATCAGACACAGGATCAATGGCTTTGCAATCAACTCCTAGTAAAACAAATTTAATTACTTCTTCGGGTAATATCATTGCTTTATATAATTCTAGTTTTATCGAAGGAATAGATCCTGCCACAACTTACTATATAGAAACTATTGATGCACCTAATAGTTCTATTACAATAGAGACCAGTATAGGCGGTCCTACTGTAGATATAGAAACATCTAATTATTCAATGCAAATGGTTGTAGCTGGTTGGGATCATTTTGTTCCTGGAACTGATGTGGAACCATTATTAGATACTACAACACAGTATTTTATTGAACCAAGATTGGTTTATTCTCCACCACCATTTACTCAAGAAGTTATAAGTTTTCCTACTCAAACTGTAGCAATGACTGCCATAGGGTACGGAGATAATAACTTTATAGCTATCACACCTGGACTAAACACATTAGTAATTTCAAGAGATACAGTCAGCTGGGATTCGATTGCGTTACCTATCACAGCAAACTGGTCCGGAATAGCGTATGGGAACGGTTATTGGAATCTAGTAAGTTCAGGCGGAGTAGGAAATTCTACAGTATTGTATACGATAGATCCTAGAACAAGTTGGAAACAATCTGACCTTCCTAGTGCGGCGTCGTGGGGCAGTGTTGTTTATGGCGACGGAGTTTTTGTTGTAATTGACAACGGAAACAACTCTAATAAGGCTGCATATTCTTTAGATTACGGACAAACGTGGATTTCCTCTACCCTTCCTGGTCCTAATCCTCCACAATGGAAGAGTCTTGTGTATGGTAATGGACGATTTGTTGCACTCAGCACAGATAGTACAAGAACGGCAATTAGCTATAACGGTATTACTTGGATCGAAGGAGGAGCGTTACATGTTTCGTCATCCTGGTCTAGTATTGCTTATGGAAATGGCAGATTTGTGGCAGTTAGTTCTACAGATAATGTTAAACCGGCTTGGAGTTTTGATGGTATAGACTGGAATGAATCCATCTATTCTGTAAGAGCAAATCATATAGCTTACGGCCAAGGCGTATTTTTAGCTGTACGATCGGGAAATATTCTAGCACAAACTACAGAAGATGGTATAGTATGGAAGAGAAGAACAGTTACAGGAGTAAATTATTCCGCAATGTGTTTTGGTTACACAGCAGAAAATAAAGGAACTGTAACAGGATTAACAATATCTACTGCAGGATCTGGATATACAAGTCCACCGACTTTAAGATTTGTTGGAGGCAATGCAATCGAACAAGCAACTGCAACATGTTCTTTAGGATTGGGCGGTGTTGTGGACGCAGTAACTTTACTAACTAATGGTATAGATTATACAGAGTCACCGACTATAATCGTTACTCAAAGTCTAGAAGGAACAACCGCTAGCTTTACACCTCAAATGACTTATGAATTAGACAAGGATTCATTCACTGGTTTATTTGTAACAGTCGGCGGCAATTCTTTTGCTACATCGATTAGTGCAGGAGCAAGAACAAAAGCTAAAGTAGAAATTACAAGCGGAATTATAACAGACTTTTTCGCATGGGAACCAGGATCCGGATATTATGATGGATTCGAGACTTTAGAAATTTATGACACTAATTCAACACAATTAGCTCAAACAGCATTAGAAATTGGTAACGGTGTTTTAGGGCATCCCCTTATAGTTAACACAGGATCTGGATACAATCAAAATACAACATCTGTAGTTGTGGTAGGTAATGGATATTTAGAAGAATACCAGGCTGAATATAATTTAGTACTAGATGCTGCTACTGCTGAACCGTCGGTTGGTAGTAACTTAGTGTTAAACGGTTCGGACGATATTTATAAGATAACTGACATTGTTATTTTAGATAACAGTTCTGCACCTAATTTAAGATTGTTAATAGGAATCAATCCTCCATTAACTGCGATTCAATCCCCACATCATGCAACAAGTTTTATAATTAGGGAAAAATATAGTCAGGTTAGATTAACAGGTCATGACTTTTTAAATATTGGTTTTGGAGATCAATTTCAATCAGGATATCCAGGATTACCAACTGACGACGACGCATTTTTAAGACCATTTAATCAAACAGCAGAAGTAAATTACGGGCGAGTTTTTTACACCAGCACAGATCAAGACGGTAATTTTAAAGTTGGTAACTTTTTTGGTGTAGAACAAGCTACTGGAATCGTTACACTAAGTGCAAGTCAATTTGGTTTAGAGGGACTTACTGCATTAAAATTAGGAGGCATAGCTGTTGGTAGTCAAAGTGTAATTATAACACAAATAAGTACAGATCCTTCTATGATAGATAATAGCGATCAAATTATTGTTACTCAAAAAGCAATTAAAACTTACATTGCCAATAGACTTAGTCAAGGCGGTTCTAATGTTGTAACAAGTACAATGAACGCAGGAACAGTCGTCATGGGTGGACAAGACTTTTTAGGAAGTACTGTTCCTGCAGGTCAACTTAATTCAAGTGTGAGATTTTCGGATAAAGTTATGTTTGAAGGTGTGAATAGCGGTGTCGACGGTAATATGGCTGCATGGTTCTATTACGTTGGACAGGGTGTTTGGAGAAACTAAACTTAGTATTCGGTAAATATTATATCAAAGGAATAATTTAAAATGGCAGAGTTTCTATTAGGAAGAATTAAATTTGTATATCAAGGTAGTTGGACTACTTCTACTCAGTATCTTGTAGATGATATTGTAACCAACGGCGGAAAAACCTATATTTGTACAATAAGTCACACCGCATCTACGTTATTTGTAACAGATTATAATTTAAACAAATGGTCGGTTATATCAGATGGTGTAAAATGGAAGGGTAACTGGACTACTAACACCTTATATGACTTTGGTGATTTGGTAAAATACAACGGAATAGTATATCTTTGTAATCAATCTCATACATCTGCGCTTACCCTAGCAGAAGGTTTAGAAGATGATCTACCTAAATGGGACGAATTTGTAAATTCTTTTTATTTTAGAAACGATTGGACTATAGATACTATCTATCATAAAGGAGATGTTGTAAATTATGGCGGTATTACATACTATTGCATAACATATCACACTAGCGCAGCTACAACAGCCCTTGGATTAGAAAATGACCTTGTAAAGTGGCAAGTTTTTAATGCAGGATTAGACTTTAAAGGCGCATGGAGCGGATCAAGTATAAGATATAAGTTAAACGATGTAGTAAAATATGGCGCTAACTTGTACGTATGTACAACTTATCACACTTCGGCTGGTACAACACTAGATCTTACCAAATTTTCTATATTTACAAATGGTATCCAATACATAGGTGTGTGGAATAATTCCACAAACTATGTCAAGGGAGATATTGTTACTTATGGTGGCAATACTTATATCGCATCTCAAAATAATAGTAATTCACAACCACCATCTTTACTTAATTGGCAATTATTAACTCAAGGCTTTGATTACGAAGGCGATTTTGTATTTACAAACTCATATCTTCAAGGATCTGTTGTAAGAATACACGGTTACACCTATGTAGCAAAAGTAGATATAGTTCCTGTAACACAGACTGTAAATGCAACAGACCTAATTACTAATCAAATTACTTTAGCAGACACAACTGATGTGTTTGTAAATATGGCTATAAGATTTGACGATACTTTTGACGGAATCGTAGAGGATGTAACATACTATGTAGTTGCAGTTGATATTAATGGTGCTGGAGGTAAAATACAAATTAGTACCGCATTAGGCGGATCAGCAATTAACATCACAGCAACATCCTCTGGTTTAACAAATGTTTGTAGACTAACAAGAAAACCTCCTTTAACAAATTATTGGATACAACTAAATTCGGGCACGGAGTTTATTGACTATCCAGAAACTTATCTTACTCAAGCCACCACTAATGTGGATGTAGATAATGTACTTGCCACTGGTTTACAATTCACTGTAACGAAATCTCATGGTGTTTATAATCTAACAAAAACTGCAAATGGCACAAATTATACGGCGGGAGATATTGTAAAACTATTAGGTACGAGTTACGGTGGTATCAGTCCAGCCAATGACGTAACAATTACTGTAGATTCAGTAACAGGTGGTGCAGTAGACACATTTTCTTATACCGGATCTGCATCATCTTGGAATGATGGAATAAATTATGAAAAAGGCGATAGCATAATTTATGGTGCAAATAGTTACGTTTGCATTAATTCTCATTTATCAGAAACAACTAACAGACCAGATAACGACGAAACAGCAGATTTTTGGAGAGTTCTAACTGCAGGAGCAGAATCAGCAGTTTTAACAACTCAAGGAGACATGATATATTTCGGTCCAACGGGTGCAACAAGACTACCAATTGGAACTAATGGACAGATTCTTCGAGTTCAAAACGGGTACCCAACATGGGGTAATTACGGTTTTATTAACGACATAGTTTATGTAGGACCATTAGGGCAAGACCGACCGTATCCAACTAACGGTGCTACTATTGATGTTCCTTGGGCTAGTGTACGATATGCCTTAAATCAAATCGACAAAGGGTATCTAAACAGTCAAGCTCAGCATCTTTTATTAGTAAACAAACAGTTTATGATGCATGAAGTATATAATTTTGTAACATATACATTCAAAGCGACTATTACTGGTACTTCTGGTGGTAGTTTTACTACTGCGAATACTTCCGGCTTGACATTAGGTATGCCTGTTAGATTTAACAGCCTTACTGGTGCCTTATTAATTAACGGAAACCCTATCAGCACAACCACAACTTACTATGTAAAAACAATAACTGCCAATACAAGTTTTACGGTAGCTGCAACTTTTAATGGAACAGCAGTTACAGCATCTGGCACTGGCACTGCAGTAGCAAGCTTTTATACATCATTACCAACAGAAATTAACAGAGATGCGGGCTATGCTATTGATGCTGTGATTTACGATATTGGCCATAACGGGAATTTAAAATCTACTGAAACAACATTAGCTTATTTTACAAGTGATAGAACAACTTTTATTAATCAACAAGTAGAATATCAAGTCAATCAGTTTATTGCTGCTCTAAATTATTTAAAAATATTAATGTCCACAGTCTTAGCTAATGAGACTCCTATAAGCAACTATCAAACTTTAAACGGTGTTTTAGTAGCCAATCAAGCTATACAGCAAATAGACACTGATTATGAAGCAGAGGACGGAGTTGCTACACTAGCAAATAATCTTGTAAGTATTATTACAGATGCATTGGAAAATGCAGATGCACTAGCTGTAAGACCTGCTGTAAGACCAAATACAACTGTATTTGTAAAGACAGGTACATTCGAAGAAGTGTTACCAATGACTGTTCCTGCTTATACTGCTGTTGTAGGTGACGAATTAAGAGGTACAGTGATAAGACCTAAAGCAGCCAATGATTTATTAATCAATGATGTTGCTAAAACTACAGACCTATTCTACCACTTTAAAAATTTATTACCAAATCTAATTTCTAATAGTGCAATTACTCCAACAACAGGTAACACTACTGCTCAAAATACTAGTCTGCCAGATGGTAATTTTGGAAGTTATGGGACTCTATCGTTAATTGCGACTGCAGTCACAAGCGGAAGCCCCGGATATATTACAGTAGCAGATACATCTTTGCTAACTGTAGGCATGAGAATAGTATTTGACGGATCTGGCAGTATGGCTACATCTGCTGGTTTAATAATGGGATCAACCTATTTTATAAAATCAATCTTAAACAGTACAGACTTTGTAGTTGTTCCTCAGACTCCTGTATATCCAGATTCAATAGTTCCTACGCTTACATCACAAACTGGCGGATCATTAATTGTTCTTTACGGTAGAAGTGCTGTTGATAGATGTGTTGCTAATCTAAATGAAGCTCATTACATTATAGATAATTTAGGTGTAGCATCTTATAATTTTGAAATGCCTTGGCCTTCTGGATACAATACATCAAGTTTAACTGATTTACCATATGCTACAGTTACAGGTGCAAATCCTACAGGAGACACCACTGGTTATGGATACGCATCACAGCAGATTTTACAAAATGTAGATTTCCTATCCGCAAACTGTGCTAGATACATGCAAAATAACAACGCTACAATACATACAGGTATCGGCGATGCAAATGTAGTGAAAATGGTCAAAGCAGTTTTAGACGGAATTATATATGATATAATTTACGGCGGTAATACCCAAACAAACATAGCTGCAAGTGAATATTTTTCTTATACTGTCTTTACTGTACAAGTAGAAGGGCAAACACCTGCACAGATTAAGTCAGCTTTTACTGCCATGTACACAGAATTAAAAACTGAAATAAGTGACATTATTTTAGGTAATACTGTTACAGCGCCTGTTGGACAAGTTATTTTCCCCCAAGTTACAAGTGGAACTTTCGGTAGTGCAGAAGCAGCAGGGTTTGCACAAGATAGAGTAGATGACTTATTAGATTATATTACTAATTCAGAACCTAACACAACTATAATCCCAACTGTTCCAATATTCAATTACGATTTATACGAATCTTACAATGAAATTTTAAGTAAAAAAGTAGAAATTCAAAATGACGGTACTGCTTGGGTAAGAAAATACTTCCAAGAATTAGCATTTAATCAAGACATCTGCTACAGAGATCTAGGATTTATCGTTGACGCCATTGCTTATGATGTACTATTGAACTCTGATTGTGCAACTAGAATTGCAGCAAGACGGTACTTCCCACAACTAAGAGGTTTTGTAAACCCTTCAGCTGCAAAAGTTATTTCAGAACAATTAACAGCAGAATTAGGAATGATTAATTTCCTAATTTATAAACTAAAATCTGTCGTAGCAAATGGTGCTTATGCTTTAGCTAATGTTATTATAGATGATTTACAACAACATTTGTCTGGAACAAGTCATATTATAGGATATGAGCCACAAAGATGTGGTACACTTACATACAAAGATAATCTGGGTCTCATTAATGGAGTTGAAATCCTACGAGCTAATAAAGAATTTCTAGCAAGCGAAGCGACTGCCTATATAACTCAATCATACGGAGGTACAGTTACCACAACGACTTCAGCTACAAACTTGTTCACAACAAGTTCAGCACACAACTTTATTGTAAATGATCCTGTTAAGTTTTCAGGAACACCTTTTGCTGGTAGTGGAGTAGTTTCTGGAACAATTTATTACATAAAAACAACTCCTGCAAGTAATACATTTACAGTTTCTAGCACAGTAGGAGGAACTGCGATTGATATAACAGCAGATGGGTCTGGTACATTTACTGTAAGATATGCATTTAATATAGATGACTGCAAGCGAGATACCAGAGAATGGTTAGATGCTATCATTTATGACATGCAATATCCTGGAAATTATCATACTTTAAGAGCTGCAGAAGTTTATCTAAATGCAGTAAATGGTAGCGAATTAAGTAATATGTTCTTATTGAGACAAAGCACAGGATTAAGAAATTGCACATTAGAAGGATTAAATGGAACGCTGACTGCCCCAAATGCTTACGGTACTAGAAGACCTACAGCAGGAGCTTATTCAAGTCTAGATCCAGGGTTTGGTCCTAATGACAGAGAGTCTTGGATTATAACTAGAAGTCCATATTTACAAAATGTTACTTTATTTGGCACAGGATGTACAGGACAAAAGATCGATGGATCTTTACATTCTGGAGGAAACAGAAGTATTGTTTCTAACGATTACACAACAATCTTAAGTGATGGTATTGGTATTTGGTGTACAGGATCTAACTCATTAACAGAAGCAGTTTCAGTCTTTGCATATTATAGCTATGCAGGATATATAGCAGAACTAGGCGGCCGTATACGAGCAACAAATGGTAATAGTTCTTATGGAACATATGGTGTTATAGCAGAAGGTGTAGACAGCACAGAAATTCCTATCTATGCAAGATTAGATAATCATGCTTCGGAAGCATACATTACTAATGTGTTTACAGATTTTACTAACGAAGTCTATAGAATGGAATTTGCAAACGCAGGATCAGAATATACTAACGCTAGCTTTACAATAAGTGGAAGTGGGTATAATGCAGCAGCCATAGGAGATGAGTTTAGAGATAATGCAGTGTTCGAAACTAGATTAGTTGATAACAACGATTTGACCACTACTAGTGTCGGTGGAACAAATTATATTACAGCATCTAGTACTTCACAAGGCGGGGACAAAACTTTTATTACATTGTCGGCTGCTGACACAGCATTAAGTACAGCTTATGTAGGAATGCGTCTTATCATCACTGCAGGCACAGGTGTAGGCCAACAAGGCATTATTTTGACTTACAGTAATGGCAGCAAAATTGCTACTATAGTTAAAGAGTCATTTACAAATTTAACAATCAGCGCAACTACCCAAGGTACTCCAAGTACTGTAACAGTTAACAGCACGGCAACTTTATATGCTAATATGCCGTTCTATGTTGCTACAAATATAGGTGGTATGATTCAAAGTGTAGCCTACTATGTTAAGGCTGTAGTAAATGGAACAACATTCACTGTTACTGATGAAGTAGACGGTGACGAATTTACAACAGAAATAACTAACACAACAGGTCAAAGTGTAACCTTATATGCAGCTGGTTGGGATCATGTAATTCCTGGATATACGATTCAGAATGCACTGGATTTAACTACACAGTATTTTATAGAACCAAGATTATCTTACACTGAACCAGGATTCAATAGTCAGGCACAAACTGTAAGTAGTGCTGCTTACAAAGCTATTTCGTATGGTTCAGGCGCCTACGTAGCTATTAACTCTTCAGGAACTGCAACTTCGTATACAACTAATGGAACAGTTTGGGGTTCAGGAGGAGCAGTAGCTAATACAACATGGGCAGACCTAGTGTACGGAGGCGGTGAAGGAGCAAGAGCGACAGCTGTCGTAGGTGGTTTAGGAGGATCAGGTTGTCAATTACAAGCTGTTTTAGGATCAGGTTTGACAGCAAGTCAAGTTGTTTCAGTTATTGTTTTAAACGGAGGAGCAGGTTATACTACACCTCCTACAATAGAATTTACAGGTAGTGGATCAGGAGCAACTGCCAATGCTCTTGTAAAAGACGGCATAGTAACAGAAGTTGTGGTTACTATTGGTGGTTCAGGTTATCTAACTGCTCCTACGGCAATTGCAAGAACTGACAGAATTACATCATTTACTATAAATGCGTATGGTAGAAATTATACCACATTACCAACCATAACTGTTAGTGGCGGAGGATCGCTTGATCAAGCAACAGGAACAGCGGTGCTTTCAAATACTGGCGTTGCAGAAATCACCGTAGGTAATGATGGAGGTAGTGGTTACACTAGTCAGCCTACAGTAACTATAGTTGATTCTAATGCCAAATTTATTGCAGTAAGAGCTACCGGAGGAAGTGCTGCAAACTATCAGACAGTAGCAGGATTAGGAAGTTCTTGGACTACAGGATCAGGTGCTATGCCGGCAGGGTCATATACTTCTATGGCATTCGGCGTACAAGGCGGCGGTCCGGTTTGGATGGCAGTTGGAGGAACTAATACTGCAGCAACAACAGCAGATGGCGATACATGGATATCTAGTCCAATACCATCAGCAGGAGCAGGATCTTGGATATCAATAGCTTATGGCAATAATAGTTTTGTAGCTATATCTCAAAATGCACAAGCTACTGCTAGATATGCATCCGGTGCATGGGCTGCAGGTGGAAATCTTCCTGCTAGCACTACCTGGGTTAGTGTTGCTTACGGTAATGGTAGATTTGTTGCATTAGCAGAGACAGGCAGAATAGCATATAGTCTAAATATAGGTACAAACTGGACAGCAGTGCCTTGGTGTACAGGCACATCAGGCAGTATATTATCATCTAGTCTAACTTGGACCAAGATTTCTTATGCTCAAGGTATGTTTATTGCATTAGCATCAAACTCGTCTACATGTGCTACCAGTTACGATGGGGCTAATTGGACTTTAAGAACTTTAAGTAATAGTTTAACATGGAGTGATATTGCTTTTGGTAATATTGGACATTATCCTTTATGGATTGCAGTAGCTAATACAGCGGGTACAGAAGCATCTAGAATCTACACAGGAGCTCAGGCTCAAGCAAGAGTGAAAGTGGAATCTGGGGCACTTACAGAAATTAGAATGATAGAACCAGGTAGCGGATACCCAACAGGTTCGGTAACTGCATCTAACACTACTGGTGATACAATTACTGTCGACAATACAATTAATTTAATTAATCTTCAACCTATCGAATTTTTAGGGTGCGACGATGCAGGATTGCTTGAAAACACTACTTACTATGTAATCGGCTCTACTATTTCTTCCACTTCATTTAAAGTTGCTAACTCTTTAGCAAACGCTGGATTGGGCACACCTGTTAATTTAACTACAGTTGCAAATCTAAACGGCACTTACAGAGCAGGTCCTATATTGACTCAAACAGATCCTAACAAGATTAAAACAGCAGCGACAAGAGTACGAATGGGTGTAGGTGCATTAGGTAATCCTACTTTTACTAATAGAGGTACAGGTAATAATGCAGCGGCAGCGATAGTAGCAGGCGATGGATATGCTGATTTATATCAACCAGGAACATTTATTAGTGTGTCGGGGTTATACGAAGAGCCCACGGCAGGTGCAAATGTGCAATTTGATAGTATATCAAACACATGGTATAAATTAGTTGCAGTTACAAACTTATTAGGCACTGCAGGAAATTATACAGCTACATTCCAGATAAATCCAGGCTTAAGTGTAAAAAATGCTCCTGCTCATAATAATTTAATTACTACTAGATTAAAATATAGTCAGGTACGATTAACAGGTCATGATTTCTTGTACATAGGAACAGGTAATAAAATTGATACAAATTATCCTTATGTAGATCCTACTACTGCAATACAAGCAAATCAGACTTTTAGCAACGTGGGAGGTCGTGTTTTCTTCACTAGCACTGACCAAGACGGTAACTTTAATGTTGGTAATTTGTTCGCTGTGCAACAAGCCACTGGTACAGCAACATTAAATGCTAGTGCATTTAACTTGTCTGGTTTACAGAGCTTACAACTTGGTAGTGTTCAAGTTGGTGTAGCATCTGCAGTAATTACACAGTTCTCTACAGATCCATATTTCACAGCTAATAGTGATAATATTGTACCGACTCAACGAGCTATAAGAGCTTATATCACAGCGCAGATTGGTGGAGGACAGAGCCAACTTAATGTAAATACTCTAACAGCAGGCGTTATATACGTGGCAGGTAACACAATAAGTACTACTTCAGGCGGCCAAATTAGAGTAACTGCCAAAACAAACTTTACAGGCGGCATAGATGGGGCACCAGTCGCTATGGGCTATTTCATGCAAAGATAACGGAGAAAATAAATTATGGCAACAGGAAGATTAGGTGCTGTGGCACTATCAGGAAACAACACAAACAACCTTGTATATACATCGCCAACTGGTTACTATTCTGTATTTAATGTAAGTATTTGTAATACAAATTCTTCAGCAATTACAATAAGAATGGCAATGAGTACAAGTAGTACAGCAGGAGGAGTATCTGCTTCAGAATATATTGAATACGACACTGCTATTCCAGCTAAAGGTGTGTTTGAAAGAACAGGTTTAATCACAAGTGGAGCAAGCGCACCGTATATATGGGTGCAAGCAAGTACAGCTAGTGGAACAAACGTAACTGTTTACGGAATAGAAACAAGTATAGCCTAATTTAGGCACTAACTAAGAGAATACATTATGGCAAGATATAATACCACGGTAGGATTTGCATTAAGTTCTGGTGCTGTTACCGTAAGTAGTCCTGATACAGGAAGATTAGTAACCCTAACAGGTACTGCTCCGTATACAGTTACTTTACCTAGTCCAGATCAATTTATTGGAACTCCGCAAACATTTTTTAATTCATCTACAGGTGTAGTTACGTTTAGTACGCCAGCTGGATCATTTCAAGGTCCTGGGAGTACAGGAACCGCAACGCAAACTGTACCGCTAGGAGCCACTGTAACCTTTATACCTAATGGGTCAAACTATTTAATTACTAGTTCTATAAACATGTTTGTTGATACATTAGTAACAAGCAATGCAACTTTTAATTTAATTAATACCGGAGCAGGAACAGTTAATGCGTTTGGTCAAGCTAGTTCACTTAACTTAGGTGCAAACACAGGTACATTGACGATAGGTAATCCTACTGTAGTAGGCACACAAACATCTGTTAGTCTGTGGAACACAGTAAGCACTACAGTCGATGCATTCCAAGCAGCAGAAACAATTACAATGGGCGGGAACACAGCAACTTCTGCAGTTGTCATTAGAAGCACCAAACCGGCCACTAGTGTTAGTTCAGGAGCATTGGTGGTTAATGGCGGTATTGCAGCTAACGGTGTTATTCATTGTACGTCAATTGTTGCAGGCGGTAGTCAATTAACTACCGTTGGTAAAGCGATTGCAATGGCCTTAGTTTTTGGTGGATAAATACGAACAATAAAAGGAATTTAAAATGGCAGCTCCAAATATTATTAATGTTGGACTAATTGCAGCTGGCACAGCCAGTCGTGATGTTACAACATCTACAGCAGCATTAATATCTAATCCTGCAGCTTCAGGTTATTGCGTGAAAGTGAATATGGTAATGATAGCAAACATTTCAGGTAATCCCGCAGATATAACTCTGAATATAGTAAGGACAGTGAATAGTGCAACACCTCCAACAAGCTCAACAGGAACGTTTGCATTAGCATATCAAGTTACTGTACCAGAAAAATCAACAATGGTCATGATAGGAAAAGATACAACACTTTATCTTCAAGAAGGCGATTCATTACATGTTATTGCCAGCACAAACAGTGCATTAACTGCAAACGGTTCATACGAAATTATTACACAAGCAACAAGCCTACCATAATCATAAAAATGAGAAATAGAAGAAACTCCGGCATAATTGGTAGAGAGAAAAAAACAAGAACTCATGATCAAAATGGAATTTTTACTCTCGACGAACCAGCGTACTTAAAACAAGATTCAATATTATCTCATGAATCTAGAATAAGAGGTACTCCTACAGATACATGGTCTCAATGGCCAGATGCTCATGATCCATACTTAAGTGAAGTTAGAATTCATTTCAGAGACAGTGAATTTACGAATACATTGTTAAGAGACCAGACATCTAATAACTGGGAATCTTGGATGACCGGGGATCAATACTATAGAAACCCTGTTGCTACTAACTTCGGTCCTCGATACAGAGATTGGTGTACAAACTTTTATCAAGATTCCTATTATGACGTCAACGACTATGCTCAGATTAGATTTGGAACAAACAACTTTACTATAGAATTTTGGATTAAGCGCCGTGTACAAGACGGTGTAGTGCATTATGTGATGGGTAAAGGTGGAAATGCAGGAGTAACTGCAGGTACAGGTTGGGTCATTGGCATTAATGCCACATACTTTCCTTTCTGGTATGATGCCCAGGGCAATACAACGATTACAGCAGATGAATCTTTAATTATAGACACGTGGTACCATTTAGCATTTGTACGAACAGGAACAGGCGGCAATGGCTTTAGAATTTTCGTTAATGGTGTGCAAAGAGCTATAGGCACGAGTTCAGGAAATTTTACAAATACAAACGTTTTAAGAATAGGGTGCGATAGAGTAGCTACAGGGTGGACTAGTCGTTTTGGGGGATATCTAACAGATATACGAATTCACGATAGTACTTTTTTAAATTATAATACTGGTAACACTCAAAACGGACTTGTAATTTTTGCTACACCAACTGCAGCTTTAGACGAGACAGCTTCGAGTGTTGTGTTTTCGTTGAGTATGAAACGCCCACATCACGAGGATATTCCAGCAAGACATCCTCAAACAATATCTTTAGGCACTGTTGTTCAGATTACACCAGTGAGTAGTTATACATGTAGAATAATCGATAGTCCTTTTTTAAACAACACAACTATGTTAACAGGACATGGTTCAGGAAGTTTATATGATTGGGACCAAAACAACTGGTATAGAATTTATGATCATAACAGTAGTAACGTTCTTGCAAGAACCGGATTTGATTTAAGATTTGGAACAAGTGCATTTACTGTAGAAGCATGGATATACATAACCAGTAGTAATGGAACTTTAGGAATAGCAGGCAAAGGAACAGGAAATGATACCAGTGGATCCGGATGGAGTTTTTGGGTAGACGGTAGTGGATATTTAAGATGGTCAGATAACAGTGTAAGTATTAATAGCAATCCAAATAATCCAATTCGTGCAGGAGGGTGGTATCACATAGCAGCAGCTAGATCAGGAACAGGTGCAAGCCAGTTTAACATGTATGTTAATGGTGCTAGTACCTATCAAGGTACAGTTAGTACCAACTATACAGATACAGAACCAATGCGTATTTTTGCTACACGTAATGAACAATATGTTCACATGGGTTATATCTGCGGATTAAGAATTAGTAGAACAGCTCGTTACACAGGTACAACAGCATTTACTGTAGAAACAACAACATTTATAGATAACAGTATGAGTGTAGATGCAAACACTATGCTTTGTATCGGTACATGTGGTAGTGAGCCTAATGCTAACGGCTTTGAAAATTGGTTTGATAGTGGCACAATGCGTTATGGTGCACCGGTAAGATTTGCTAACGAAGTAGAAGAGGGTGGACAACATCCGTATGAACGTAGAGGATTTAGTGCAGGAGCTTATCCAGGCCAAGCAACTAGGCTTTTTGTCGCAGATGCAGGTACAAATTTTAATTTTGGCACAGGGGATTTTAGCATTGAATTCTGGTTTAGAAGTGCATATCAAGAAGAAGATGAAACAAGTTTTAGAACTTTAATGTGTAGTCAGACAAACTATAATGATACTGGATTATGGGTTCGTTTGACAAACAGAAGAAGTTATGAGGTTCATACAGGTAATAATATAAGACTTGTAGACAATATATTCTATAATACCGCATTTTTGTGGAACCACATGGTACTTCAGCGTGTTAATGGCATGTTTGCTCTTTACATAAACGGTAGAAAGCGTCACGAAATAGTCTATACAGGTAACATAACCAGCCCAATTGGTGGACTAAGTTTCTTTGATGCAGCAAGTTCCAATCATTACTGGAACAATGTATGGATTGGATATGTTGCCGATATTCGTGTTAATAAAGGAACAGCAGCATATACTGCTGGCGCATCTTTAACAGGTAATCCTACATATATTGATTTACCTATTCGACCTTTAAGTGTTACAACAGGTACGGTATTTTTATGGACTGGTCCTGCCTACAGAGACTATTCAGGTAATGGTAACGGCGTTGAGGCAGGAGGTTATGTAAGATACAATTATACAGGTACATGGGATACTTATGTGACGAATTTTGGCCCATATTCTGGTATAGCCTACGATCGAACAAAACAGTGGAGAGGTGCAACTGCTGATACAGGACAAGGAGCGTATAATCAAGGACCTAGTAGAGGAGACAGTACATATCCAGACTATGCATGGATCACTCATTTAGAAAAACCTTGGACATTGGAAATGTGGCACTATCCTTATCAGAGTAATCCTGCAGGTCCAAATAACGATTATCAAAGTTGGGGAACAGCTACGTCAGCTGGACATGAAGGGTGGAGAATTAGGGTAAATGCAAACAGCGCAGGTAGTGCCAGCCCGCAAGATGCTGTTTTTGAGTTTTATACAAATCATAACAGCGGTATTCAGCGTATGGGCACTACAGGGCAAGCTTTAAGAAATATTGCTCCTAGTCTTGCATGGAACTATTATGTAGTGCAATTTGATCCATCGCAATCTCCGACTATGGCATTTTTTGTAAATGGTATTAGAGTGGCTAGTAGTGGAACATTCACTAAAGGACAAAGAATGTGGAACACTTATAGACTACAAACATTAGGTCAACAGGGTGTAGGACCTATTAGAATTAGTTCTATTGCTAGATATAATAATAGCCAAACTTCTCATACAATGCCAACTGAAAGATGGGCTTATGATCAATACACCTATGCTTCTATTAACATCGATGGCCCATTTCAAAATATAGGAAATGTAATATGTACAAGACAGTATGGAGTGCTTCCGAGTTTTAAATATAAACGTTTTGGTAATGCTAGTTTAAAATTTGCTCAGAGGAATCCTTCCACTTTATGCGATAGAATTTATTCTGATAATACTACATTTAACACTAGACAGCTAGACACCAGAAGATATGACTTTACAATTGAATGCTGGGCCATGGTATGGGACCAACCAATTGGCGGCGCAACTATCAACAGTTACGGACGTGGTTTATGGCACTGGTGGAATAATATTTTAGTCCGTGTTACAAACACTGGATACTGGAGATTTAGTAGTGCCTACAGTAATAGCGGTGCTGTTGATTATCCGTTAAATTACAGTTACGCTAATCAAGATAATACAACAACTTACTACGCCAGTAACGCTACTATAGGTACTTTTGACCATATAGTCATGTGTAGAAGAGCCGGTAACTTCTATTTTTATATAAACGGCGTACAGGCACATATCATGTATGGAACTGCAACCGGAACATATCCAAGTGCAGGACCTACCCAAGAGGTAGGATTCCCAGATTATGCCAGTAACTTAGGACCAAGTAACATCTATTTCAATATAGGGCACGATACATATAGTCGTGCAGATCAAAGCTGGAGTGGTTATATGCAAGATCTGCGTGTCACTCACGTGGCAAGATACGATACTCAAGTAGTAACATGGGCAGCTAAGTCATTTACTATAGTTGGTTCAACTGGTTACATAATACAAGCAAGTGCAAACATCACAGGAGTTTGTATGAGACAGGCTATAACATTTAGTGCTCCTTTTGGATCTATAAGTAACGGTGCAACATATTATGTAAGAAATGTTTTTGATAACTTCATTACCGTAGCATCATCTATTGGGGCGGTTGCGGTGAATGTAGGAACTACAACTGGTCTTAACATTACTGCTACAACTCAAACAGCATCAATTGATACAATGGTTCACAAAGGCACTAGTGTTCCTGCATTGCCTACAGCTTTATTTCCTACAAAATAAAGAGTAATAAATATGTAAAGGAAGATAAAAATGGCAGCTCCAAATTCAGTACTAACAAGTATTATTAACTCAGGAACAGAAACAAGGGCAGCAACTACATCTGCTGCCTCATTACTAGGTAATCCTGCCTCATCTAACAGAGTTTACAAAATTGACAGTATGGTGGCTACAAATATCACCGATGCACCTAGAGATGTAACTGTTACAATAGTAAGGACAGTAAATTCTGCTGTCCCACCTACTAGTAGTTCAGGCACATTCAATTTATTAAGAACTGCATCATTACCTCCCTATACTTTTATACCGGTAATATCAAGAGATACACAATTATTTCTAACAGAAGGTGATAGATTAGAGATTTCAGCATCATCAAATAGCGCAGTAAATGTAACTGTAAGTTACACTATTATAGGTTAAAAAATGCGAACAAGAAGAAATGGTGGCGTAATAGGACGAAGAGTCGATTTAGAAAATTATAACCGAACCGGTATTTGGTCAGGCGAAGATTTTTTCCATTCTCGTGCAGAACGAGGCCGAATGTTAGAAAATGTAACCAGAAGGTTGCCAACTCAACAATGGCATCCAGAATCAGCCGGATCTGACCCACATTATGATAGAGTATTAATTCATTTCAGGGATGGGGATTACGTAAATGGAATGATGCGCGATCAAACTAATAACGGTGGAGAAATGTACATCCAAACCGTAGATAATAATTCTCATCCTATTGTTACATGGTTTGGTCCTCGTTATAGAAATTGGTGTACAAAGTTTCACGAAGGCGATAGATACGATGTAGCAGACACAGCTGGTTTAAGATTTGGAACTAATAACTTTGTTTTAGAATTTTGGTATAAAGGCCTAAGACAAGATGCTACACAGCATTATATCATGGGCAAAGGCGCAAATGCAGGTGTAACTACAGGAACAGGTTGGGTTATTGGTGTGAACACATCATATCAAATATTTTGGTATGATGCACAACAAAATGTTACTATTACTTCGAGTCAAGCACTAGCTAGAGACGTCTGGTATCATGTGGCAATTATCAGAGCTAGTACTTTATCAGGCGGACTTAGAATTTGCATAAATGGTGTGAACAACGGAACAGGCCAAAGTAACGGTAACTTTACAGATACAAATATTTTAAGAATAGGAGTAGATCGAGTAGCTTCTGGTGGCACATGGTTTGGCGGCAAAATAACAGATATACGAATTGTTACAAACACAGGAGACGGAGGTGGTATTGGTAGGTACTTTGGAGGATTTGCTCCTCCTACAGCAGCATTAGATATGACTATAACAGGAACACAATTTAGTCTTAGTATGTTAAAACCGCATCACGAAAACCTACCTACAAATCATCCTCAAGGATCTGTAATTACTAGAAGTGGGTATATGCCCCGTTTGATTGACAGTCCGTTTTTAAATAATACAACAAAATTAACGGGACACGGGGCATACAGTCTATACAGCTATGAAAATGCTTGTTGGTATAGACAGTACGACACCAATCCTGCACGTAGTCTTCAATTTGGTACAGGGGCGTTTACAGTAGAATGTTGGATTTATTGCACATACAACAATCCAAACGTTGGTATAGCAGGTAAAGGATCCGGTAACTCAACAGCAGGGTCCGGATGGAGTTTTTGGATAGACGGCAGTGGTTATTTACGTTGGGATGATAATAGTACAGCAATCAATAGTAGTCCAAATAATCCATTAACACCTGGAGGTTGGTATCATGTTGCAGCAGTTAGAGTTAGCACGTTGCCTAATCAATTTGGTATGTTTATCAACGGAGCAGTTGCCTTCACTGGTACACTAACTACTAACTATAATCAAACTGACTGGTTTGCATTATTTGCAAGTCGTAATGCTCAATATGTTAGCTATGGATATATTGCAGGTTTAAGAGTAAGCGGAGTGGCAAGATATACCCCTGGTAACGCATTTAATACCACAGTATATCCAGATAACGGTGCAGTAACATTCTGTGACACAAGTATGGCTGTAGATGCTAACACATGGCTGTTATATGGAACAACAGGAACAGATGAACCAGGTGGTGCTTATGAGCATTATGCTGATAAAGGAACAGCAAGACACTTAGCACCAAGACGAACAGGTAATGAGCTTCGTTACGGAAATATGCATCCTTACAGTAGAATGGGTTACAGCTGGAGGTCTTGGAGGGATGCCAATCAAAGTAAACTTTGCATGACAGATGTAGGAACAAATTTCACATTCGGCACTGGCGATTTTAGTATTGAATGGTGGATGAAATGGACTGTAACAGACAACTGGTACGGAACAAATTACTGGAGAATAATAAGCTGTTGGAAGGCCAGTTTTAACGATAATCATTTTAGAATAAGAATGAATCAAGCAGGTGCAGTAGAAGTAGAATATGGTGGCAGGCCATTGCTTTTAGATAATGAATATGCAGTAGGACACAACATGCATAACTGGCACCATATGTGTTTACAACGAACTAGCGGCAAACTGGCACTTTACACTCAAGGACGTAAGGTTGCAGAATGTGTTTTTACAGACAGTTTAGCAGCCCCAAATGCAGATGGCATAACTGGAGGTATTAATTGGTTTAACGACAGTTACAGTAATCTAGCTTGGCAAAGTCAATTTTATGGATCTATAACTGATATTAGAATATTAAAAGGGTCGTCTGCTTATGGCATAGGCACAAGGAATCCGGATTACTTCAATATTCCTAAAAGTTTTTTAACTGTGATAACTAACACAGTGTGTTTATGTAGTGCTCGATACGGATTTCCAAACGACATAGCATCGCTAACTCCTAATACAGTAGAAATAGGCGGAAGATTTAGAGGCAATTTTACAAGTGCATGGGAAATGTATGCCACTAACGAAAGTCCTTATTCAGGTATACCTTGGGATAAAGATCGACAAAATTATCTCGGTTCTTGGGATCAAGATTCAGATCATTACACACCAGGACCGTTAACCACAGATACTACTTACGAGGAACATAGTTTTATTACTCGTATGAGCGGTCCATGGACAATTGAATTATGGTGGACAAGTGTTACCCAAAACCCTGGTGCAGACGGTAACAGATATCAGATATTATATACTGCCACTAGTGCGGGCCATGAAGGTTTTCAAATTGTCATGCATGAGAACGGATCAGCAGGCTACGAATGGGGTAACTGCAATTTAAGATTCTGGACTTCACATAATAGTGCAAGACAAGATCTTGCTTTAGGCAGTTTTCCAGCAAGCAGATATAAAATACACGGTCCTCAGCACGTAGCCTGGGTCTATGATCCTAACGCTACAAATAAAATGGCAGTTTATTGCAATGGATTTAGAGTCAATACTAGAGCTGCATTTAATGCAGGACAAAAAACTTGGCAAACATATAGATTAGCATCAGATGGGTATAGTGGTGTTACTAACAGGATCAGCAATATTGCAAGATATAATAACGATGCCACAACTTATACTATTCCAAACGGACATTGGACTTATGATGCGAATACAGTGAGTTTACAGACAGCTTATCCTCCTATTCCAGACATCGGTTTGAGATGCGCACATTTCTTATATGGTCGAGGAGGTATGCCTGTCTATAAGTACAAAAAGTTCGGTAACGCCAGTCTAGGATTTAACAACTATGATACTAGTACTCAAAGCGATTATATCTACCTAAATTACGGCGGAACATTTAATAATTATATTTTAGATACTCGTAGAGCTGATTTTACTATAGAATGTTGGGCTATACATTTTGCTCAAGCATCAGGAGGTCGTGCTATTAATGGATCAGTAGGAAACGTACTTTGGCATTTAGCAAATAATCTATGTATGCAAATTAACACCAGCGGATTTTGGAGACTACGAATCGCTAACGCTGCAGGAACCGGGCTTGTATCTAATAATAATCAAGGATACTATGACCTAAATCCCGGAACTTGGCTAGCAACTACAACTGTACAGAATGTGTTCGATCATATTGCAGTGGTAAGACGAGGCGGAAACTTCCATCTATACATAAATGGAGTTGAAATAGGAATTGTGTGGGGATCAGTTGGCGGTACGTTCCCTGGAGGAACTGGCCCTACAAGTGATAATGGCAATATTGATTATGTTAGTGTTGATTTTCAATTAGGATCTGGTTACGGAAGTCAGGCAGTCACAGGTTGGACTGGCTGCATCCAAGATTTTAGGATGTCAAACATGGCCAGATACGAGACAAGGGCAAAAGTTTGGGGATCGTTTAGTTATACTGTAACAGGATCATCTGTTGCTACAATAAACACAAGCAGCGATAATACTACAATGTGCCCTTCACAACCGATTACATTTAGCAGTAGTTTCGGTTCAGGACCTGGTATATCAAGCGGCACTACTTACTATGTCAGAACAATAGAGACAGGTGGATTTACAGTCAGCACTACAATTGGAGGAGCTCCTGTTATAGTAGGAACTACTACAGGACTGAATATTACAGCCACCACTCAACAAACAAATATCAGCACTATGGTTTATCCAGAAAGCGATGAATTTGCTTTACCTAGATCGTTGCATCCTTCATATTAAACAACATGCTAGATCAATTCTAGCATGTCAAATATAGTTTGTAGTTTGGTTTTTATAACCTTATTAGTGAAACTATTTTTTAATCCTTGATGTAAGGGTTTAGGAGCAGAATCTAACGATGCCCAAGACCATCCATTATGTTCGTCACTGAGTTTTGGAATAAATTCATCTTGAATCACACATAGATACGTGTGAAAATTAAATACCTTATCATTGCTGACAAATGTTTCTAATGGAACAGTTTTAAGAATACTAGGTAAAAAACCCACTTCTTCTTCTATTTCTCTAATTAAACCCTGCCAGGCAGTTTCACCTTCTATGTTAGTGCCTCCAACTAAACCCCACGTACCCTGATGCTTACCGCTAGTTTTTTGTAACAACAAAACTCGTTTAGTTGATTTACTATAAAATAATGCTCCGCTACAGATTATTTTATTATTTACAGTTCCAGTTGCCATTCTCCGACCTTATATTCACCTTCGTAGCTTTTAGCCCAATGAACACCATTCCATATATATTGTGTTCCAGTGTATATATTAGTCTGATAAACTATTCTATCTGTAATTTGAGTACTATTAAATACTACATGCCATTCTGTACCAGTCCATTCAATTATATCGTTGGCACTAGCTTGAAGTTCATCCCACGCAGGTATTGTATCTACAATATCTTCTACAATTAAAAATCTATCACCTGTTTCTAAGTTTGTCATCCCATTTCCTGGATAAATTTTGTAAGGATTAATTATTGCATCAAAATTTCCAGGACTAGATCTATATTGAGTACCAGTACCGTAACCTGGTTCGGGAAAAAATCTACCTTGACTGTCTATAAGAGTGTCGCTAGGTAGAGAATCTGTGTTCCAATTAATTTGTAAAATAGTAGTATCTGTTGGATTTACTGCAACCGTTCCTACAACATAACTACCTCCAGGCTGTTTTAAAAATAACATACTAGAACCTGCATGATATTCTCCTGGATACAATGCGAACACAGTTTCCCAGGATATAGGTGTAGATCCTTGACGACTAGCACGTTCTAATGATATTTCCGCAGGAGCTACGTTTTCATTCTTTCCTAATAATATAGCTTGATTATTAAAAACTTGAATCTGATAATCTGTTACTGTAACTATTTTTTGATTTAATAAATCATTGTAACTAGGACCATTTGAAGTTAAAGGCTGACCTAATCCTTCGATATAGGTACTGTTATCGTTAGTAATGTTTCCATATATATTAGTAATCACACTAGTAATTACACCTAGATGTTTAACTTTAACAGGAGGACTAATCCATATAGGAGCTACTAAAGTTAATGTGGCAACATCTATTGGATCTTGAGTTCCAACTGGAACGCTACGACTTGACCACGTTACGTCTTTTAAACTTAAAGTACTTAGACTCGTCCAGTCAATGTAATTGTCTGTGGTCTGAATTTCTAAAGTAGGATTAAAAAAAACAAGAATTTGTTCTAGCACTTGTAATTTTTGTTCTGCACTTGATGTCCATATATCGGCCTTCATTGTTAAAACAAAAGGAGTTGGCATTAAACGTTCTACTGTATAATTCTTACCCTGACCTTGTGTGTAAACATTGTTTTCTGTATCTATACCTCGTTCTCTAAAATGCATCTTGCCTACGTAAGTAGCATCAGAAAGTCTAGTATTATCTAACTCTAATCCTGTAATATGTATAGCAATTTTAGGAACCGCAGATAAAGTGCTTACGCTGTTTTGTGCCATTATATTAGCAACTTGCCTGTCAGGATCTCCATATACAACTGGTATTCTATGTAATGTTCCATCTCCATATTTTACCACAAAGTTACTGAATACACGTATGGTTTGTGTAAGATATCTTCTTATTTGTCCGTCATAAAAATACTGCATTAGAAATCTGCCTTAGGTCTTAGTGCTGTGCTTAGACTTTGCCGCACAGCTTCTCTGTTATTGTAAAATCCTATTTTATATTGCCCAGTATAAGAAAGAACTTGTTGAATAGAATTTATAACAGGTAACGTTATTTTTACTTTACCTCCTACATTACTGATTATATTATTATAATCTATTAAGGGATTAGGAGGACTGCTTATTACTTCAGACATTAAACCATATTCTTCTGCATCAATTTTAAATGCTACATAGATAGCACTTCCTATGTCTGAAGTATAATCTAAATTTGTCTGAATTGCAAAATCGCCTTGAGTTAAAGTCTTATATGTAGTTGCGACAGACTCGTTATAAATGTATCCTGTATGATTAATGAAACTAGTTTTAAGTGTCTGTCTAGAGTCTGAATTAGTTAAATCCATTCTGATAGAATCTTCAACTACAGACCAACTTGCTCCATTAAACTGAAATAATCTGTTAGGTAAAAAATCTGTACGTAGAAAGAAGTCATCGCGTATAGGATTAGCGGGAAACTGTATACCAAAACCAAAGGCATAACCATTACTTGGAAGGCCGTCTGCTACTAGATATCCGGTATAACCAGTTCTTGCAGGAACTCCAAAATTATCATTAGTGTCAATACTAGTTGAACTAACAGTTAGTGTAGTTTCATCTGCGGTATTAATAGTGGGTTTACCACTAGAAGGATCAATGGCCAGCGTAAAAAATTGCTGAGTTTCATAACCACTTTTTGCTGAATCTGCTTCTGCTTGATTCAATACAGCATCATTAATTTGTAAATCTATTACTAGTTGACTTAGTGCGTCTTTTACTGTTGTATTAGGTATTGGATCGCCGTTAGCATCTTTCGCAGGTTCATTTAAAATATCTGCAAATTGCTGACTATCTGTAATTTTCTTGCATTTTAATCTATATAGATGAGGGAACCAAGACGGGCTATAACCTTCAGATGCATTGTTTACATCTGTTATTACAAAATATCTAGGAAGAGCATAATTTAATTCATTTAGTGCAAAGTAATCAACAAGATGAGGTAATTCAAACACATCTCCTGAAATTGGTTTACGTCCAATAGTAGCGATCATATCTCCCATGTGAACCGTCATATTAATTGTATCATTTTCTAAAAATAAACCAAATTGACTTAAATTCCAATCAAGATTTTGTACTTGATAATGACCGCGTATTCTGTAAATCTCCTTATCGTACACCCTATCACGATTTTCTAAAAACAACAAATCTTGAATATTGGTGATATTTTGTTCTGTATAAATTGGTTGATCTGCAGTACCTACAGCTGGATTTCTTGTGCCCAGTAATTTATGATAGTACAAATCGGTACCTCCAACAGTGAAAACTTCACTGATGATTTTATCCATAAACTTAAAATCGTTACTTTTTTCTGGGCGGTAAAGGCTTATTCTTGGCATAGTCATATATTTATCGCTAGATAAATATGAGTGGAGAACGAAAAATGTCCGAAAAAACCAGCCTTGAAGAACGTAATAAAGTATTTGATTACATTCGCACTATGCTAGCAGATGGCATGGTAGAAGTTGAATTAGACCCAAAACACATGGAAGTAGCTTTAGACAGGGCCATCAATAGATTTAGACAACGTAGTAGTAATTCTGTTGAAGAATCTTACATGTTTTTAGAGTTAGTTCAAGATCAAAATGAGTATAGATTGCCTGATGAAGTAATTGAGGTTAGGCAAATATTCAGGAGAGCCATAGGCTCTAGATCAGGCATGGGAGCTGGAGGAACACTTTTTGAGCCTTTTAATCTTGCATATACCAACACATATCTTTTAAGCGGAACTATGATGGGCGGCCTGGCGACCTATGAATTATTTGCAGGATATCAAAAATTAGTTGGTCGTATGTTTGGTAGTTTTATTGAATACAATTGGAGACAAAGTAATCATACTTTGACTATTCTACAAAGACCATTTGCCAACGGTGAACAAATTCTACTAAGAACATACAATTATAGACCTGATTTTGTTTTATTGACTGACATTTATGCAAAACAATGGTTATATGATTATTCTTTAGCAGTTTCTAAAATGATGTTGGGAGAAGCACGAAGCAAGTTTTCTACCATAGCAGGCCCTCAGTCTGGAATTCAACTTAACGGTACAGCACTTAAATCCGAAGCACAAGCAGAATTTGAAAAACTTGAAAAGGAATTAGATAATCTAATTCCTGGTGGAATACCTTATACATTTGTAATTGGTTAATAATGTCAATCAAATTTACAGAATTACCTTCCATTTCAGTAGTTGCAGGATCTGAAATTCTTGCCTGTGTGGATATGACTGGTACACCTACCAGCAAACAGGTAGATGTAAATCAGATTTCTTCTTACATTTTGTCAGGAAATGCAACCACAGCATCCAAATTAGAAACACCAAGATTTATTAATGGGGTCAGTTTCGACGGGTCAGAAGATATAACGTTAACAGTAAATGCTAGCAATTTAACAGGTACTACACTGAATTCAAATATAGTAACTTCCAGTCTTACAAGCGTGGGTGTTCTTAATGATCTTACAGTAACTAATCCAATCAATGCGGATATTTCTGGAAATGCAGCAACAGTTACCACAAATGCTAATTTAAGTGGTATCATTTCTAGTATAGGAAATGTTACTAGCATTTCAAGTCAATCAGGAACAGGAAGTACACTTGTAACAGCAACAAGTCCAGTTTTTACAACAAGTATAGACGGAAGCACAACATTCAATGCATTTCCTAGTTGTTTAACACTTACACTAGGTAGTACAGGATCATTGGCTAGCACCACTAACATAAGCACCGGTCCGGTTGCAGCTCTTACTACTAAAACTATTAACATTGGCACAGGAGGAGGAGCTTTCTCTACTACCAATGTAACCATTGGAAGTGCAAACGGGGGCACAATAACTTTTGCAAGTCAAGCAACATATCGTTTACTAGCTACAAGTATTCCTGCTCAAACTATTCCTAGCGCCAACACAATTGCACCGATTAATCCTATTACTTTTGTAAGCGGAACGCAACTAATTAGTACAATTACCCCTCCTCCATTAATTGCTCTTACCGGTGGACAAATTACTCTTATTCCAACCGGTGCATGGTCAACTAATCTAACAGGAAATATAGCTTTAGCATCTACAGCCATAGTCAACAGAGCTCTAATTTTGACATATGACAGTACCACTCAAAAATGGTATCCTTCATATTAAATAACCTCTTGCAAATTTACAAATAATTAAGTATACTAGTATTTTTATCAAGGATTTTTTATGACTAAACCTATGATTATTGGTGTATGTGGATTTATCGGCAGCGGAAAAGATACAATAGCAGATTATCTTACCAATTTTCATGGATTTAGACGAGAAAGTTTTGCAAACAGTCTAAAAGATGCAGTAAGTAAAGTATTCGGTTGGGATCGCACCATGCTCGAAGGAAGAACTAAACAGAGCAGGGAATGGAGAGATCAAGTAGATACATGGTGGGCCGAACGTTTAGGAATGCCTCACCTCACTCCTAGATGGATTTTGCAGTATTGGGGAACTGAAGTTTGTAGAAGTGCATTTCATGATGCTATTTGGATAGCGAGTTTAGAAAATAAATTACGCTCGAGTACTGACGACATAGTCATTTCAGACTGTAGATTCCCCAATGAGATCAAGAGTATTAGAAATGCAGGAGGCATAGTCATAAGAGTAGTGAGAGGGCCAGAACCTGAATGGTATGAACATGCACTAGCAGCAAACAAAGGGCCTAGACATATAGGCTGGTCTATAGGAAAAGATAGATTAGCCAAGTATCAGATTCATGAAAGTGAAACAGCTTGGGTAGGTACCAAGTTTGATTATATATTAGATAACAATGGCACTTTAGACGATTTATATAAGCAGATTATAGATATTATAGATCAGGAGTAAGATTTCCTTGTTTCCATTTAGCGCCTTCTCTGTGTAAAGTTCTTTGACAGTTTGCACACACTGTTTTTAAATTAGTAAATTTGCAGTTGTTTAAATCTCCGTCTACATGGTATACAGAAAATACCTCAGGATAAGGAGATCCAAATCCGCATTTATCACATACTGTTTTTTTGTTATACCCTGCGGTTTTCCATCTAGGGTTCTCAGCAATTTTACCGCCTTTGAGACAAACTTCACAAAGTTTTCTGTAATAAGGCTTATTATCTTTATAGTAATTTATAGCTGCGGGTCTCTGTCCACATGCACACAAAGGTCTCATAACAATATTTAAACCTTTTCTTTCCCTTTTCAATTGGTTTATTACAGCAAAGAAAAACCAAAATCCTATAAATACAATAAGAATTTGTATTCATGGAGAGCAAAGAATGGCCACATTAAATTCCCCAGGTATTAGCGTAACAGTAGATGATAGAAGTTTCTACGTTTCTAATGCTCCAGGTACAGTACCTTTAATTGTTGTTGCTTCTGCCGAAAATAAGCCTAATGCAGCAGGCACAGGAGTAGCAGTTGGTACTCAAGCAGCTAACGCAGGAAAAGTATACCTATTAACCAGTCAAAAAGATTTAAGCGACACTTTTGGAACACCATATTTCCAAACAGATGCACAGAACAATCCTATACACGCCAGTGAAGTAAGTGAGTATGGTTTACAAGCAGCCTACAGCTTACTAGGTGTTAGTAACAGAGCTTTTGTTGTAAGAGCAGACGTTGACTTGGATGCACTTAAAGAAGCGACTAACATTCCCGCAGGTGAGGCAAACGACGGAACAGTTTGGTTCGATACTGCTGAATCTAATTTAGGAGTTTTAGAATGGCAAGGAGGTACAGCTATTTCTGGAGGACAGAAATTCACAGTTAAAGATGTAGCTGTTATAACTAATCCGTTGTTAGTGGCTGATTTCGAAGCTCAAGATTATAAACCTGCCGCTAGTTTTGGTGCAGTAGGTAGTTACGCTCTAGTTTCTGTCACAGGACTAAACACCTTATACTATAAAAAACCAGATACAGGCAGTGTAAGTCTGCCTACAGGAACATGGGTAGAAGTTGGAACAGAGGATTGGGTAGAAAGTTGGCCTAGTGCAATAGGCACTACCCCAACAGGAGATGTTGTTTTATCGGGCACAGATACGCTTAATATTAATACACAAGCAGTTACACTAACTGGAATTACAACATTGTCTGCAATGGTTGCAGAAATAAATGACACAACTGCAGTTACGAATTTAGGAATTCATGCTGCTGTTATTAATGGTTTTATACACCTGTATTCAACTGGTGTAAATATTACACTGTCAGGAAGTGCAGTAGCAAAAGTCGGTTTACTAAGTCAGACTTATCTTGCTCCAAAATTATCTATACAGTCTCATACTCAAATACCTGAGTATAAAATTGTAGATACTGCTCCAACTTATCCTTCAGGATATCCTACAGGTAGTGTTTGGGTCAAATCAACTAGTCCCAATTTTGGTGCAAACTGGATTGTAAAACGTTACAACTCTAGTACTAAGTCGTGGTCTACACTAGTTACAAATTTATATGCAAACAATCAAACTGCTCTATCCAAATTAGATCCAACAGGTGGCGGATTAAATTTAAGGGCAGGAACCTTATATGTAAAATATAATAATGACGAAAGTAGTCCTCAACTTGCAAACTTTGTAATTTATAATAGAACTTCAACAGGCCCAACAAGTATTTCTTCAGTAGCAATTGTCGACGGAACATTTACTGTAGGAGGCAATTCATTTACAATAAGTGAATCTGATGCAGGATCTGCTACAATGTCAGCACCAATTACAGTTTCTTTCACTGCAACTACAGGTGCCGGTACTGCTACAGGCAATGCAAATGCATTTTTAGCACAATTAACTGCTGCACTACCAGCAGATTCTAATATTCTTGCTAGTTTAAACACAGTTACAAACGTCATTACAATTAGTCATAAACAAGGTGGTGAAATTAAATTTGTAGACGGTTCTGGAACACCAATTGCAGCATTATTTGCACCTGGGACAACAACAAATTTTTATAATAATCCTAACGGTGTATCAACACATTATGTTGCTAGTTTATGGTCATCGGTAAATCAAGGAAGTGCAATAGCAATTGCAAGCGATGATGCTCCTACAACTACTCCGGCTGATCAAACCTTGTGGTATAACAGCGACGTAAGTGACGTTGATATTATGATTAATGACGGAACTAAGTGGGTAGGATATCTACATTCTACTTCCCCATTTTACAATGCAGATCCATCATTAAGAACTGATCCACAAGGACCTATAGTTAGTGCTAGCCGACCAACTAAACAATCAGACGGTACACTATTACAAACAGGTGACTTATGGATTGACACCAGCGATTTAGAAAATTTTCCGATGTTATACAAATATAACGACTTAACTAAGTCATGGGTATTGGTTGATAAAACAGACAATACTTCAGAAGATGGAATAGTTTTTGATGATGCTAGATGGAATACAACGGGCGAAGGTGAAGATCCAGCTTCAATTGAAGATTTATTAACCAGTAACTTTGTAGACTTTGACTGTCCTGATCCAGCACTGTATCCACGCGGAACTTTACTGTATAATTTACGACGTTCAAGTAATAATGTAAAGCGTTATGTAAAAAATTATGTAAACACGCTAGATAGAAATCCAAGAATTAATAATGAATTAATGACAGATTATTACCCTGACAGATGGGTAAGTGATGCCTCTAATCAAGAAGATGGAGCAGGTTCATTTGGTCGTAAGGCTCAAAGACAAGTTGTCCTTCAATCATTAAGAGGGTTAATTACTAGCAACCAGAATATTAGAGATGAAGAATCTTTAATTATAAATTTATTAGCAGCTCCTGGCTATCCTGAATTAATTCCAGATTTAGTTAGTTTAAACTATGATAGAGGATTAGATTCTTTTGTAGTTGGAGACACTCCTGCTAGATTATCTCCAGATGCAACTACTTTAAACAACTGGGGCAATAATACAGCAGGTGCATTATTTGACGGTGATAAAGGATTAGTTACTACTGATCCATATTTGGGTGTCTATTACCCATGGGGTTTCACCACTGATAATTACGGTAGAAACATCGCTGTACCTCCTAGTCATATGATGTTAAGGACAATTGCTTTAAGCGATAATGTTAGTTATCCTTGGTTTGCTCCGGCAGGAACAGTAAGAGGAAGAATTACTAACGCAAGTTCTGTAGGATATATCACTGATGAAGGAGAATTTCAATCTTTTGCATTGAATACAGGACAACGTGACACATTGGCTGCAGTACATGTAAACCCTATTACATTTATAAGCGGCACTGGTTTAGTAGCTTATGGACAATATACTAGACAACTAATTGCAAGTGCGTTAGATAGAGTTAATGTAGCACGTCTAGTAATTTATCTACGCAGAATGTTTAGTCAATTGGCTAGACCATATGTATTTGAACCAAACGACACAATTACTAGAAACGAAATTAAACAAGCAGCAGACAGTTTACTATTAGAGTTAGTAGGACAACGTGCTCTGTATGACTATATTACAGTTTGTGATAGCGTCAACAACACTCCAGCAATTATTGATAGAAGCGAATTACATTTAGACATTGCTATTGAACCAGTTAAGGCAGCTGAATTTATCTATATACCAATTAGATTAGAAAACACTGGTGCAATTGCACAGCTAGGTGCTGCAGCCGCAACAAACGCATAACGGAGTAATAATATGGCTATTTCATCATTAAGTAACTTTACAGTACCACTGGCATCTGATCAGAGTGCTGCTAATCAAGGCATGTTAATGCCTAAATTACAGTACAGATTTAGAGTTAACTTTGAAAATTTTGGTACTTCTACGCCTACAACTGAATTAACTAAGCAAGTTGCAGATGCAGCTCGTCCACATGTACAGTTTGACAGTAATCCTATACATGTATACAACTCAATAGTTAATCTAGCAGGCAAAGCCAAATGGCAAACAATTAAAATAAATTTAAGAGACGACGTGACTGGTGCAGTTTCAAGACTAGTTGGAGAACAGTTACAAAAACAATTCGATTTCTTTGAACAAAGTAGTGCATCAAGCGGTGGCGATTACAAGTTTACACTGAGGATAGAAATGTTGGACGGTGGTAACGGTGCATTCACACCTAATGTGTTAGAAGTTTGGGAGTGTTATGGTTGTTATCTTACAGATGTAACCTATGGCGATCTTAAATATTCTGAACAAACTCCTGTGATGATCGGATTAACTATTCAACCCGATAATTGCTTACAAATTCAAGGCGGCAGTGAACCTGCTAGCACTAGAACTGAACTTACAATAGCTACAGGTGGCGGTATTTAAATTAAAAACCCACTTAGGTGGGTTTTTTAATGGCTTTTAGTAAAATGCGCAGTTTATAAATTCTATAAATACTTTATGTCATTCGCTCCTAGTAGAAATTTATCAGGTCTAACTCAAGAAAGTCTTCGAGACTGGCAACATGCAGCTCGAACGTTCACTGACGACCAATTTGCACTAGCACCAAAATTTAAATTTGGTTATCATATTGTTTTTGGTTTGAATAAGGCTGCATTATCGGACCCTAGTCTATATCAAATTCATAATAATGAAATAAGTTTACTAGTCAAAAGTGTAGATTTACCTAGCTTTGACATTAAAACAGAAACACTTAATCAGTATAATAGAAAAAAAATAATTCAATATACCCATACATTCAAAGCAGTGTCTATCACATTTCATGATGATAATTTGGGTGTAATTAATAATTTGTGGAATAATTATTATAGTTACTATTATGCCGATCCTAGTGCTGCAACCGTTGCAGGATCGTATAAAAGGAATGCTACTAGAAACTTCAATCATACACCAACCTTTTATGGTTTAGACAATGCAAGTACAAATCCTTTCTTTACATACATTAAGATGTATCAATTAGCAAGGCATGAATATGTAAGTTATACCTTACATAATCCTATTATAACTTCGTGGAATCATAATAAATTAGCATATAACGAAAACACGCCTCATGATAATACTATGCAAGTGGAGTACGAAGCGGTATCATACGATTATGGAATGATAGATACTGAAGTAGATCAAAAGCCAGAAGGCTTTGGAAGAGGTAGATATGACGCTTCTCTAAGTCCGTTGCAAGGAAGTAAAGTTGAAGGAAAAGTTAATTCTTCCTTTACAGAATCCTCTAAAATAAAAAATAATGCAGCTAATGTTTTAGGTAATGTTTTAGAATCAATTAATTCTTATCAAAATACGACTAATCTAAATACACAGACTACAAATTCTAATATTACGAACACAGAACTAACACCTCCACCGAACAATGGGATTTCAAACGTTGTTTTCCCACAAGCTAATAATAGTACAAATAATCTAACAGCTAGTCAAAAAACGTTTCCATCATGAGTAATTTACCATTAACCAAATCTAATAATCGGCTTGAAGTAAAACAATTCTTCGACAAATATTTTCAAGAAGAAGTAAGTTTTCCTGCCAGTCAAGTTGATGCAGTCATAGGTTTCTTCATTAAGCAAGGATTTAGCGACGAAAATGCTAAAAGCACATCTATTGTTTTACTTAATCAAGCAAGACTAGATAATGTAAATGTAATGACTTTACTTGACAGTTTAAAAAATCTTACTAGCTTACAATTAAATCAAGTAGTTGCACAAATACTAAATTCTTATAGAGAAAATACTAGTATTCTAGGTTACAGAGTAGCTCCTATCTCTGATACATTTGAATCTAGGAATATTTTAATATAAAATGGCTTCGAGAAAATTTGCCAAAGGTAGATTCGTAATAACTCGTCCAGAAAAATACGTTGGCACAAAAATTCCCATGTATAGAAGTAGTTGGGAATTAAGTTTTATGCGATTCTGTGATTCTAACGAACATGTTCATAAATGGGCAAGTGAAGCTGTCAAAATTCCTTTCAAAGATCCGTTAACTGGCAAGCAGACAGTTTATGTTCCTGATTTTTTTATTCAATACACTGATAAATTAGGTAAGATGCATGTTGAATTAATTGAAATAAAACCCGCTAGCCAAACAGTGTTAGAAAGGGTTGGAAAAAACAAATACAATCAAGCTCAATTTGTAAAAAATCAAGCCAAGTGGGCTAGTGCTAATGCTTGGTGCAAACAGCACGGCATAAAATTTAGAGTAATCAACGAAAATGATATGTTTCACAACTAATATCGATAAGTAAAGTTATGACTAAAAAATTAGAAGAATTACTTAATTTACCAGAAAGTAAAAAGATTGTAGAAGCGGAAGAAAAAGCAAAAGTTCCTTCTAAACCCGATCCTTTTCTAAGAGATTTGGCAGAATTTGATAAAATAAGTGCAGCATTGCCGCAAGTAAAAGGGCTTGGAGATGTTAGTGATGAAGAATTTGATGCTCTTGCTTCACGAGCAACCGATGCGTATGATGATCTAATGACTTTGGGCATGAATGTAGAAGCAAGGTACAGTGCAAGGATATTTGAAGTAGCTAGTACTATGCTGAAAAACGCTATTGATGCTAAAGCTGCTAAGATTGATAAAAAATTAAAAACTATAGATTTACAGCTGAAAAAACAAAAGTTAGACCAAGATGTCAGCCAAGATAACAATAATCTTACAGTCAGTGGTGAGGGATTTATTGTATCTGATAGGAACAGCTTGATTGAAAAATTAAAAAATATCAGATAAATATAGTATAGGATAACGACATGAAAACATACACCTCATACTTACAAGAAAGCCATAAAATTTACCAATTTAAGGTAAAGATTGCAGATTCTAAATGCTCTAACAAAGACATTTCTGCTGCGCTTAATCAATTTCAATGCACAAGTTGTAGCACAGGCAAAAGTTTGCCAATTTCAGAAAGTCATGTAGATTTTCCAGATCATAAAAATGTAAGTGTTACTTTATTTGATGTTACTACCGCATACCCAGCAAATAGTATGCAGATTAGAGCTGCAATTAGTGAAACTTGTAAGCTACCCATGCACTGTGTAGTAGTTAGGAATCTCAAGGAAGAAGAAGAAATTACAATTAATAATGCATACAAAGATAAAAGTGGTAAATCCTTGTTAAACGACAATGATATATCCTCAGAATCCGCCCAAGATAAAGTTGGTGATAAGTGGACTATGACATTTTTAAAAGAATTAGAAAAAGTAAAAAGTGTAGGCGAACAATATAAGGGTGTGAATGATAGTATCCTAGCAAAAAGTGTACCTACATCAGATAAAGATACTCCTAAAGCAGAAAGTATGAAAATTAACACAGTTGGACCTTTATCAAAACAAATGAAAGTGCCTTCGGCTAAAGGAGTATAAAATGAATTTTGAAGATCTAGTTAAAAAAATTAATGCATTAGATACGTCTACGACAGAATCAATGCAACCGCCAGTGCAAGCAGTAATGGCTCCAGCATCCGGACCTGAATATCCAGACACTGGTGAAATTTCATTAGAAGAATTAACTGCAATTAAACAACTGTTAGGAAAAATGCGAGGCGAGGATGATATTGACAGATCTGCAATGGAACCGCAATTTGATATACCAGACGACGATGTTTTATTAGGAGATGAGCCTCCAAATGATAAACTTCTAGGAGAACTACCTGCAGATGAACAATGGTCTAACAGTCCTGAAGAAAAATTGGCAAAGCTTGCTGCTGTCATTGCCACTGGAGATGATTTAGCAAGTAAAGGAAAAGAAGCTCCTAAAGTAAACGGTGGTGGTAACCCAATGCAAGAATCCTTAGTAGATAAATTATCTGCTATGTATGAGGAAGTAAAAACAAGACAAATGAGTCGTGCAGCTAAAGGTAATAAGAAGTATGGTAAAGATGGTATGGCAGCATTGAGAGATGCTGCAGCAGACGGTGCTAGCGAAGCAGAAATGGAAGAAATTAGAGACGAGCACGATAGATACAAAAAAAAGTAATATTTAGGTAAGTAGGTATAGAAAGGGGCAGCAATGCCCCTTTTTTAATGTAAATACAGTTATGGCAAAATCATTAGACGGCGTTCTTGTAAAAAAGGCGCATATTAAACAACAATTTACAGAAGATCAAATTAAAAATTTGATGATGTGTGCTGATGAGGAAAATGGATATCTTTATTTTGTAAGAAACTTTTTCAATATACAACATCCTACAAAAGGAAAAATAAAGTTTGAACCTTACGAATATCAAGAACGATTACTGCACAGTTATCACGATTTTAGATTTAATATTAATATGATGCCACGTCAGAGTGGAAAAACTACTTGTGCAGCAGGATATCTTCTTTGGTATGCAATGTTTCACCCTGATCAAACTATTTTAGTCGCTGCTCACAAATATACAGGCGCTCAAGAAATTATGCAGCGTATTAGATATGGCTACGAATTATGTGCTGATTATATACGAGCCGGTGTAACAAGCTATAATAAAGGTAGTATTGAATTTGAAAACGGATCAAGAATTGTTAGTCAAACAACAACTGGCACAACAGGTCGTGGTATGTCTATATCACTACTATACTGTGACGAGTTCGCATTTGTACAACCAAATATTGCAGAAGAGTTTTGGACATCTATATCACCTACACTAGCCACTGGTGGTAAAGCAATTATTACATCTACTCCTAACAGCGACGAAGATACATTTGCAAATATATGGAAGGAATCACAAGATCGTTTTGATGAATTTGGAAATGTAAAAGAAGATGAAACAGGACGCAATGGTTTTCATGGATTCAAAGCAGAATGGTGGGAACATCCTGAACGAGACGAAGATTGGAAGAGAGACGAATTAGGACGTATTGGGGAAGAAAGATTCCGTCGTGAATATGGATGTGAATTTTTAGTTTATGACGAAACCTTGATTAGCAGTCTTAGGCTAGTAGAACTAATTGGAAAAGATCCTTTACACAGAATGGGTCAAGTTCGTTGGTATAAAAAACCAAAACCTGGAAACATTTATCTTGCAGCTTTAGATCCAAGTATGGGAACAGGTGGAGATTATTCTGCCATACAAGTTTTTGAAATGCCTAGCATGACCCAATGCGCAGAATGGCAACATAATTTAACAATAGTTCAAGATCAAGTTAAATTAATGCGAGAAATTTTACTGTATATAGAAAAAGAGATAGGTCCTGAAAATAGAAGCAGTATTTACTGGAGTGTAGAGAACAACACACTAGGAGAAGCAGCACTTGTTGTGATTGCTAATTTAGGTGAAGAAACTTTTCCAGGATTGTTTCTTAGTGAACCTGTAAGAAAAGGGCATGTTCGAAAATTTAGAAAAGGGTTTAATACTACACACGGAGCAAAAATTTCAGCTTGTAGTAGACTGAAGTATCTAATAGAAGAGAACAAAATGACAATAAACTCTAAGCCATGTATTAGCGAGCTTAAGGCTTTTATTGCAAAAGGTATGGGGTACAAAGCAAAAGACGGAGAGCACGACGACCTTGTGTCAAGCCTACTCTTAATTATAAGAATGAGTGTAATCTTAGCAGACTGGGATCCTATAGTATTTGAAAAACTAAGTTTAGAAGGACATGACGAAGACTGGGTACCGCCTTTGCCTTTATTCGTTTCACATAATTTCTGATAAATATAACATGGACGCTAATTTAGACAATATTGCTAAAGAATTATACGGAAAGATTCAAACTCGATTTCAAAATATAGAAATAGGGGACGAAAATGGTGAAATTTTAAGCAAAAAATCGGATATTCCTAAGGCTCGTTTCTTCGAATTTGAGTACGAAGAAAACAATGCACCTTTAGGAACAGTTGTTATTATACTTGACCCTGATGATGGAATAATAATCCAAGCAGGAAGCGATTTAGTAAATGACAGCAATGGCAGGGCTCACAAAGGCGCATACAAATTTATTAGAAGTTTCAAGAATTTTGCAAGAGATAGACTATTAAAATTTAAAATGCAACGCCTCAATAAAAGTCAATTAGACAAAAGAGACTACCAATATTTTTCACAACGTAAGGAAGATTTTATCATGGAAAACAAGATGTATGGCACATCAAGAATAAGTTATCAAGATTTAGGCGAAGCCACACTAATAATTAAACACCATCAGCCTGTAAACTTAGAACTGCCAGCTGGAAGAACTATGCATGTAGAAAGCATTTACATAGAAAATGCACAAGGTGAACGTTTCCGTTTTCCAAGTAAGCACATTAATGGTGCTAGAGCTTTAGCTGAACATATTAAGGCCGGAGGTAATCCTTACGATAGTATCGGATCCTACATAATAGGATTGAGCGAAGAATTAGGACAACTTAGAAAATTTAAAAACTATGTTGGTCGTCAAGAACAGATAAGCGAAGCGATGGGAGACATAACTTCCAAAGTAATGGAAAGAATAGAAGAAGTAAAAAAAGAAATTCTTCATCTACAACGACCATCCTATTATCAGGAATTTGCAGAATCTTTTCAAGAAAGAGAATCTAAAGAAATTCCAGAAGATATAATGAATGATTGGGTAGATAGATTAACAATACGAACGTTTAACGAAGAACTAAAGTCAGTTTTTCCATACATATATAACCTAATTGGAGAAGATGGCTTGCCAGTAAAAGAACTTACAGTTGACGATCTTTTAGATGAAGAAAGTAGCGAAGAAAAAGATGAATACTGCGATGCATGTGACAGAGTCTCTTCTAAATGTATTTGCGATGATAAAGTGGACGAGAGTTTTCCAGAAATTCAAAATTATGAAAGTTTTCTAGAATCTTTGGTCAATGAGGACAATGGTTTGTTTAGTCAAGATCCGGCAATACAGTCAGATGCTATAGACAAATTTAAAAAAATCATGCAAACAGAAGTTATACCAGGTAATAATGGTTTAACCGCAGAAGGCAACTTCAAAGGTATCATAGACGATCCATCATTCATTGAGATGCTAGGAAATGCACCAGATAATGTAGATGTAAGAAGTGCAATTGGTGCTTGGATAATGGATAACAAAGAAAGATTCCCTAATCCTGCAATTTTAGATCAGCTAGGTTTAGACCAGATTGGAACAGATGAAAAAGAACAGGCCGGAGCAGAAGCACCCCCTGAAGAAGCAACAGCAAGTCCTATTCCTACAGATGCAGAAATGCCTACTGCGGAACAACCAGTTCCAGGAGCAGAACAAGAACAACCTGTGGCAGAGGACGACATGCCAGACGATCATCCACATAAATTTAGTCCAGTCGAAGAGTCTAGTTTAATTAAGGCTTTAAGAAAAGCTCATGCTGCGGGCGCAACATTAGAAACAAAGTTAGATTTTGGATATGGTGTAAAAACTATACAACAAATTATTGACGAGTCAGGATGTGATGCTGGCCAACTTGGATGGAGCAAATATGATTCAGGATATGATGAACTGAAAAAATTTGCAGAAGGTTTTTGGAATAAAGAAGATAAATGTTTTCCTAGAGGCGGACAATGGGTGAAGATTCACATAAAGAAAGCCTTTGACGACGGAGAATTTCCAAACGCTGACGAGCGTGATTTAGACGCTATTTTACGAGATATTGATCATGCAGATCCTAGTCAGGAAGTAAATGGCGGCGATGACGAATTAGGTCATATTATCAAACTATCTAATGTGCAACCACACCACCATAGTCATGATATGCCTGCGAAAGATTCGGAACACAACCATGAAAAAATTGATTTTTCAATGAAAGATTTAATGCAAAAAATAATGGGATTATAAAAATGGCTGACTATAATTTTAAAGGTTTTAAAGACTATATTAAGCTATTAGAACCAATTGGGTCAAATGATAACACTGTAGAAGAAACTCAAATTCCACCTGCAGGACAGACTGATGTAGTATTATCTCATGAACCTACTTTAGCTCGTATTATTGATTTAGCAAGCTTTAGAAAGTAAAACGGCAGAAAAACCCGTTTTTAGGGCATTATTTTTCTTGCAATAATAAATAAAGACGCATACAATTTAATCAATGTATGCGTTTTTGCTTAGTAGGTTCTAAGCATAAAGGCAAATATACAAAGGCTAATAAAGGAGAAAAATTATGGCATCTTTGGCAGAAATTCGAGCAAAATTAAAGGCAGCTGAACGTGGTTCAGACAACAAATCAGGCGATAAATCAGTTTATCCGTTCTGGAATCTCAAAGAAGGCGGTGAAGCAACATTACGTTTCCTTCCCGACGGCAACGACAAAAACACTTTTTTCTGGGTCGAACGTGCAATGATTAAATTGCCATTCGGCGGAATAAAAGGCGAATCAGAAGCAAAACAAATAACAGTCCAAGTTCCATGTATGGAAATGTATGGCGAATCTTGTCCAGTACTTTCGGAAGTACGTCCTTGGTTTAAAGATCCAAGTCTTGAATCTAAAGGAAGAGAGTATTGGAAGAAACGTAGTTATATTTTCCAAGGTTTTGTAGTAGAAGACGGTCTCAACGAAAAAACAGAAGATAGACCCGAAAATCCAATTCGTAGATTTATAATTGGTCCGCAAATTTGGAAACTAATTCAAGGAGCACTACTTGATCCCGAGTTAGAAGATCTTCCTACAGACTATGTACATGGAATAGACTTCCGTATGAAAAAAGGATCCAAAGGTGGTTATGCAGACTATTCTACATCTACATGGGCCCGTAGAGAACGTCCACTAAGTGCAGAAGAACAAAGTGCAATAGATCAATTTGGCCTGTATAACTTGTCAGACTTTTTACCTAAGAAACCAAACGAAGTAGAACTTGGTGTAATTTGGAACATGTTTGAAGCAAGTGTAGCAGGAGAACCTTATGATATGGAACGTTGGGGCAAATACTATCCTCCTGCAGGAATGAGCCAAAATACTGGTGATCCAATGAAAAAAGCATCACCACCAAGTAATCCACAAACATCTCCAGATTTAGAAGATGACGAACCAGTTGCACCAGTTAAAGGTGTAAATGTAGCTAGTGCTGCTAGCGGCGATAGTCGTGCGCAAGATATACTAGCAATGATTCGTAATCGTCAGAAATAATAACACGGCTCGGGCCTCTACAATTTTGTACGCCCGAGCTCTCACACCTATTAGGAGAACAATATGGCAAAATTAGCAAAACTAACAAAAGTAAGTGAAACCTTTACCGTATATAGATACGATAATGGTTGGATGATTGAAGTAAGTGGAAGAAACAAAAAACAAGATTGGTCAACTGCTAAAATTTTGTGTAATACAGAAGAAGAACTATTAGCAATTATCAAAGAATATAATACTATGGAGTTAGATCAATAATGGCAACTAAAGCTTTTGACTTAACTAAATTTAGAAAATCTTTAACCAAGTCAATCGACGGGCTTGGTGTAGGTTTTAATGATCCAACTGATTGGGTAAGTACAGGCAACTATACATTAAATTACCTTATCAGTGGAGACTTTAATAAAGGTATCCCTTTAGGAAAAGTAACTGTATTTGCAGGAGAAAGTGGTGCTGGTAAAAGTTATATCTGCAGCGGCAACATAATTAAGAACGCTCAAGAACAAGGAATTTATGTTATTCTAATTGACAGCGAAAACGCACTAGATGAAGATTGGTTAAAAGCTCTAGGTGTCAATACCGATGAAGATAAATTGCTAAAACTTAACATGGCAATGATCGATGATGTAGCCAAAACCATCAACGAATTCATGAAAGAATACAAAGCAATGGAAGACCGTCCTAAAGTGTTATTTGTGATAGATAGTTTAGGCATGCTTCTTACTCCTACAGACATTAACCAGTTTGAAGCAGGAGATTTGAAAGGCGACATGGGCCGTAAACCTAAAGCTCTTACTGCACTTGTAAGAAACTGTGTAAATATGTTCGGTAGTTACAACGTAGGTCTAGTTGCAACTAATCATACATACGCAAGTCAAGATATGTTTGATCCTGATGATAAAATCAGCGGCGGACAAGGTTTTATCTATGCATCTAGTATTGTGGTTGCAATGAAAAAACTTAAATTGAAGGAAGATGAAGACGGTAACAAGGTTAGCGAAGTTAATGGTATACGTGCAGCGTGTAAAATTATGAAAACACGTTATGCTAAACCTTTTGAATCTGTACAAATAAAAATTCCCTATGAAACAGGAATGAATCCTTATAGCGGCATGGTCGATTTGTGTGAAAAACAAGGATTGCTCAAACAGGAAGGCAATAAGCTAAAATGGGTTGATCCTGAAACAGGTGAAGAACATAAATTCTACCGAAAAGAATGGAAAGATGATAAATTAGATATGATAATGGCGAAATTCCATATTAAATCTAAAGAAGCACTTACTGTTCACGAGGAGATTGAAGAAAATGCTTAATGAAACACAGATCGGCGATATTTGGCTACTTTTTAGTGATTTTATTGATAAAAAACAGATAGAATCAGTTGCAGAACGTTATGTAGATCTACTAGCTGACTTTGATGTTAGTGATAGAGTTTTGCAAAATGCAACTGGAGTCGATCCGGTGCTTGATTCAGCTATTCATTACTACCTCGACGAAGAAGATGACTTTGACGACGACGACGATTACAAAGAATTGGACTTTTAATGAGTTGGTATAGCAAGATATCTAAAGACATTTCGTTTATTCCTGATGCTGTGGAATACTTTAATGCAGAATTATTAGTGGCAAAAGATGAAGTCCGTATAACGGGTAATATTGAAAAAGCAGCCGCGGGTATGCCAGGTGTTGTGGAACAACGATTCAGTCAGTTACAAGAAATCGAAGCTATTTTAGAATATCTTAATATAGAACTGCGAAGATTGAAGAGTCAAAGCTTTAGAAAGTATCTAGAAAATTATCAAAGATCTCTCAGCTCTAGGGATTGTGAAAAATTTGTAGAAGGCGAGGCAGATGTAGTTGATTTTGAAAAAATTATCAACGAATTTGCCTTACTTCGAAATAGATGGCTTGGAATAACCAAAGCGTTAGATCAAAAACAGTGGCAGCTAACCAATATAATCAAACTAAGAGTGGCTGGAATGGAAGATGCTTCCATTTAAATAAGATTTTGTTGACTTATTAATAAAATTATAGTAAAATTTAATCTATGACAGCCATTGACATTTTATTAGTAAAAATTATTAATACAATATCAGCAGACCTTAAAAATTCTCTTCCTAAAAAAGATTTTAAGGTACTTAATAATTTGTCAAAAAGCGTTCTGCTTCCAAGTTTTATTACATACAGTCAATCTAGGCTTTTAATTAAGCTTTTCACTATCCATTCAAAAAAAATGACTGGATTTATTGACGAAATTGAAGAGTCTTTAAAAAATCCTTTCTGGTCTCATCAATTTAGAGAAGCAGATGAAGTAAAAAAAATTTCTATTCAATATAATACTGATAATGTATCACAAATTTTAGTAGAAACACATTATTCAAATGATATTAAAAAGGCTTTAAAAGAATTAAGTAACACTATAACCATTTCTCAACCTTTTAATAAACCAAAAACTTATACATGTGCATTGACTGAAACGAACATAGTGGCAGTAATAGAAAAACTTAGACCTTTTGAATTCACTATTGATGAAGAATTACAAAAATATTACAAAATCATAAAATCTTGGTCAAAAACTGAAATTTTATCTCAATTTCAATTAGACAAGATTGAAAATTCTATTTTTTTTAAAAAACTTTCAGAAGAAATTTCTTTTGATCAATGTAACGAACTAGTGTTAGCAGATCGAAGTTTTAGATTTAGTTATATCTCTCCATTTTTTGAAGAAAATGATGAAAATTTGACCAATTTCCTAGCTAGACGTAAAAAGACGACCATTTGGGTTGATAAGAAAAAATTTAATTTAGATCATGTTTTTAAGTCTTTACAAGAATTGCATAGGTTTCCTGTACTGATAATATTCGATCCACATGATCAAGAAAAATGCTTAAAAGATTTGAAAAATTTGACCAAAATTCTCGAAAAAAACGAAATTTTTGACGAAGTTGGCATTTACTTTAGATTGGATTCAACTGACGTTGGTAAAGAATTTAACAGTATAGTATCAGAAAAGAAGTACAATAAGTACCTAGATGAAAAAATAAAAGTAGTAGGTATACAAAATGGAAAAGTACCTAAATTTTTCATTAAAAATCAGTGGACACCTATGTCAGTAGTAGTTTTAAGCAATTATTTAAGAAATAGTAAGACAGCAATTTATGCAGACACATGTGACTTAATTGTTGTTCATACTGATAACGAACCGTTTGATCACTCCAGAATTTTAAAATGGCTGTAAGATTACATATTAAAGACGAAGTAAACATAAAACTAGAAAATCTTCCTCTAGACATAAGGAAAAAGCTAGTAAACACTTTTAAGTATGAAGTACCTTATGCTCGCTTTTTGCCTCATGTGAAGTTAGGAAGAGGTGACGGATCTAAAACTTTATTCGGTTTAGGTGGCAACGGATATTTAAATCAATTAGAAAAAATACTTGAAATTTTAGCTAATTCTGGCGTAGAAATTGACGAAATTGTTGATAATAGAGAACCTCATAAGTTAGTATTTCAAAAGATATCGTCTACATACTGGAGCGATCAAGGAAAAGTGTGGGGACAAGGCCACAGATTTGAAGGTAGTCCTATTTTACTAAGAGATGATCAAGTTGAAGTAATTAATAGATTTTTAGAAAATCCTCAAAGTTTACAAGAAGTTGCTACCGGTGCTGGAAAAACTATTATGACAGCAACTTTAGCTCACCTTTGTGAATCTTATGGAAGAGTATTAATAATTGTACCTAACAAAGATTTGGTTACACAAACTGAAGAAGATTTCTTAAATGTTAATTTAGATGTAGGTGTGTATTACGGTGATAGAAAAATGATCGGTCACACTCATACAATCTGTACATGGCAAAGTCTTAATATTTTAGACAAAAAAAGCAAAAACTGGGACGAAGATCAAGCACTTACACTAGCAGAATTTTTAGACGGTGTTACAACAGTGATTGTTGACGAAGTTCATATGGCAAAAGCAGAAGTTTTAAAAAATCTCTTAACCCATAATCTTTGTAATGCACCAATAAGATGGGGGTTAACTGGCACAATACCTAAAGAGGATTGGGAGGCCGAGAGCATTTTTATAAGTTTAGGACCAGTTGTTGGTGGTATATCGGCTCACGAACTACAATCAATGGGGGTTTTATCAAACTGTCATGTGAATATAAAACAAATGTTAGATGTAAAGCAGTTCAAAAGTTATTCAGAAGAATTAAAATATCTAGTGACGGATAGATCGAGGATGACTTTTGTTGCGAATCTTATTAAAATTATAGCAGAAACAGGTAATACACTAGTGCTAGTAAACAGAATAGATTCAGGTGAATTACTGATAGAACAATTAGAAGATGCAGTTTTTATTTCAGGAAAAGTAACAGGAACTAAGAGAAAAGAGGAATATAAAGAACATGCTATTAGTGATAAAAAGATTACTGTGGCGACTTATGGTGTGGCCGCTGTGGGTATTAATATTCCTAGGATTTTTAATCTGGTTCTTTTGGAGCCCGGAAAAAGCTTTGTCAGGGTTATACAATCTATTGGGCGAGGTATTAGAAAAGCTGAAGACAAAGACTTCGTACAAATCTGGGACCTTACTTCGACATGCAAATATGCAAAGCGACATCTTACCGAGAGAAAGAAGTACTACACGGAGGCCAAATATCCGTTCACGATTGAGAAAATCGACTGGCAAAAATAATAACAATAACGATTATGAAGATTTTAACTTTAGATAACAAAACATTTTTACTAAACAATCTACCTGATGAAGTAGACGACAACACCAGATTTGCTGTATTAGATAACTCAAATGCTGCTGAACCTGATTTTTATTTTATGCCACTAATTTTTTTAGAGAGTTTCAATGCTCCAGCAATGGTATTAAAGATCGGTGACAAAGAAGTTACTATGCCTATTGATTGGAGTATAGCAGTTGGAGATAGTAGCAGTTCTAACGAAATTGAAATATTACCCTTAACAAGTTTAAATGATAGAGGTTTTGAAGCTTTAATTTTTAATCCTAAAAGCAGTTTTAGAGTAGAGTTTAAACCTATTGAAATTGTTAACTTTTATAACGATGTAAAATGGTATTTTCCAAAAATGAAAAACGGACAACTCCTTGCTGTTCCGTTGTCAGAAGGCGAAAAACCAGATTGTGCTTATTTTGTTAAAGAAATTAGTAGGCAAAGTGAAATTATACATTTAGATAGGTTACTATAATGGGACAGCTTAAACCTGATGTACAATATGTTTATGAAAAAGTAGATGGTATTACGTATGCAAGAGAATTTGGATCAACCACAAGAAAAATAATAGGCATCGATTATGAAGTAACATCAATGCAAGAAGAAGCAGAAGAAGATGCGTTGTGGAGAGATATAAGAAAAGTTTCAAAAGATAATCCTTCTTTAAGTTATCTTTTAGAGAGAGCAAAACTAATTTACGAATTAAGTAGAAAACAATAATGGCACTTAAAATCGGATACTTTCAACCAATAATAATGGCAATAGATGATGTCGCTCCTTTGGAATTTAGTAAAATGTATTCACTAGTTGAGAATTTACATCAACATCCAGAATTAAATGATTCAGGAAATCCTGCAATTAGTATTCGCGGAGGTCAGCAAATTCAAGTCTATCCTAATCAATTGAATTTAGATGTATCATGGTTGGTAAAATATTTTGAAGATACTTGTCAAGGATACATAGATCTTGTTACCAATCAAAGTGGATCAGAAGATTTAAAATACTGTAAACCTGTGGTCACAAGTATATGGACTATTCGTCAAATATCAGGACAGTATCAAGAAATGCATAGTCACCCAGGAGGAAACATCAGCGGAAATGTCTATATTTCCTCTCCTGATCTTGCCATAGACAGTGCTAGATCTGACGGTCAATTAGCATTTAGTTTTCCACAAACAAAAGATATAACAAAATTTGTAATGAACGATTCAATGAGGTATACTCCAGTACCAGGCACTGTTATACTATTTCCTAGTTATGTCCATCATACAGTTTATCCCTGGAGGGGAACGGGGAATCGGACTGTTCTAGCATTTGATGCAGTGTTAAGGCCTAAAGATGAGTAAAAAAAATAAAAAATTAGATTTGTTTAAAGACATTATACCCTGTATTGACCTCAATCAAAAAGATTTATGGGATGCAGTGGACGAAGAGTCACAAAAAGAAATTAAAGCAGATCTCTATAATTTAAACAGATACATCAGTAGCGCGAAAAATGTAAGTACAGAAATACAGTCACATTTTGTTTTAACAGTTAATGAATTTTACAATAAGCATTTTTTCATTCTTCAAAAACATCCTAAATTACTATGGATGTTGTTATGTATGTGTAACTACAATGGTGAAAGAACATTTTTTCACGAATATATTCCACATAAACGTCCAACGACTAAAAGAATTGATTTTCTCTCACAAATATTTCCATCTCATAAAATCACTGACATAGAATTGATGGCACAGTTAATATCGGATGAAGAATTGAAAGAATTGGCTATCGACAATGGACTAGACGATGCTAGTATTAAAAAAATAATCAAATGAATAAATTAATGACAGATCAAAAATTCATTTGTCAGTATTGTAATTATTCTTTTACTAAAGAAAAAACTTTAGCAGTGCATGTATGCGAGCAAAAAAGAAGAGCACTTGCTAAAAATGAAAAACATGTAATGATAGGGTACGAAACCTACAATCAGTTTTATAAAATCAATCAAAATTTATCAGGCACTAAAACTTATGAAGAATTTTCTAAGAGTCCATATTATAACGCTTTTGTAAAATTTGGAAGTTTTGTAAGTAATGTTAATCCGTTATATCCTGACAAATTTATTAACTACATCGTAACATCGGGTGTGAAACTAGATCATTGGTGTCGAGAGGAATTGTATGATAGCTATGTAGTAGAACTAATAAAAAAAGAATCTGTAGAGACTGCCTTAGAAAGAAGTATCACTTATATGATGGCATGGGCAGATTCCTTTAATGCAGCATGGAATGATTATTTTTTATATGTTAGTCTTAGTAGAGCAACGTTTGATATAAAAGATGGAAAAATAAGTCCTTGGCTTATTTTAAATTGCAAAAACGCTAAAGAAATGCTTAAAAAGTTTAACGACGAACAACTATCGGCAATAAGTACAATTATGGATCTTCCATTTTGGACTACAAAGTTTAAACAGTTCCCAGCAGATGTGGAGTTAGTTAGACAAGTGGTTAAGGAATCAAATTTATGAATAGCACTAATCACGTGCCAGCAGATATTAATGCACTAAAACTTGATATTCAGGTAGCAATTGACGAAGATGACAATTCTGTATATGTAAAATTTTTAGGATTTGATAATATAGAAGAAGCGGAAAAATACGCAGAACATTTAGCTGAATATTTACCTCTAATGCTTTTTGAATCTAAGATAGAACACTGATGCCAGATATAGATATTGACTTTGCAGATAGAACAAAAGCGTTGGAACACTTTGACTATGTCACCGCGACTATAAAAGAAAAAGACGGACTCAAAAAACATAATACTGGAATTTATTGCACAACTATACCATTTAATCCGATTACTAATCTTAGTACAATAGATTATAAAGAAGCAGAAAATAGAGGATATTTTAAGATTGATTTTTTAAATGTCAGCATATATGAAGGCATAAAAAATAGAGATCATCTTTTAAAATTAATGGAGACTGAACCATTATGGGACTTATTGGAACAAGACGATTTTGTAAATTTACTATTCCACGTAAATGGGCATGGGAACTTATTGAGAACAATGAAGCCTCGTTCTATAGAAGAATTGGCAATGTGTCTCGCTTTAATCCGCCCAGCAAAGAAGCACCTAGTAGGGAAGACTTGGAAAGAGATTGGGGTATCGATATGGGAGAAGCCGGAGAACGGTGAATATTATTTTAAAAAAGCACATGCAATCGCTTATGCTCATGTTGTAGTAATACAAATGAATCTGATATGCGAAAATATAAGTTACGAATACAGTTAACTTTTATTAGGATTTCTAACTAACTGAACACTCTTTCTTTTCACTCTTTTTAAGGTTAAATTCATTAGATTTACTACAGGTCCTAATACAATTCTTACATCTTTACTATTAAAGGTTTTGATAGCATAAGAAAAGGGCTGTATTTGACTTCTACAGAAAATGTTAATTGGAAACTGACGATTACTTTCCCACCACCAAGTTTCCCCAATTTCTAAAAAAGCTGCCTTTTCTTCGGTAGATTTTATTGCGTTTAGGTCATAAAAACTAGTTACAAATTGATCCTGGTTTATTATGATACCGATATATTCATTTTCACCATAATTTATTACGGAAATAAACGGTAAATTTTGTTCTACTTGACCTCGAAGTTTTGCCATAAATATATGTAAAGGTTTGCACGATATGCAAAAAATTCAAACTTATTTATATCCAAACAGATCAATTGCCATTGCAGATTCGGCAGCTTTTATAACGGAGTTCAAAAAAGTGTACGCTAGAACAATAAAAATATATGCAGGTATAGATAATCTAGTTCAGTTCGAAGTTATGAACACTGATCAGAAAAGACTAGATTTAACAACGTTTTCATCCATTGTTCTTAATATAATGGACGCTCAAAATAATAGTGTTTTAGAATACACCGCCAATCCTACTTCGATAAAAGGAATTGCAACAGTAAATATTCTAGCGGACGATATATCTGATTTAAAATTACAGTATTTCAAATATACTCTCACAGGTATAGATAGTAGTGGTAAAAATGTTTTATTTTATACAGACAGTTCTTTTAATGCTATTGGTACAATAGAACTAGCAGGAGAAGCTTTACCGACTTTCAGAGATCCGTTAACTTACGATACATTTACTGCAGAAATTGATTTAGATGGTGTTCCTATATATCATAGCAGCGCAATTCCAGCAAAATTTTATGAAGCAGTAACTACAGAAAATTTAAATTTTGAAATATCAGTAACTGGATTCACAGGATCTATATGGTTAGATGCTACCAAAAACGACACAATTAACACAGAAGCATGGTTAGCAGCAGGAAAGCCTTTTGGGTCCTGGAACAGAAAATTAGAAGATGGTTTGTACACCGGAGTAATTCCATTTGCACAAAATATCCCCGTCGGAGACTACAGCTATTTTAGAGTAAGTTATCAGACTAATACAATTAATGGCATAGGTGCAAGTTTTGATGTTAGTCAACAATTAGACGGTTCATATAATGTAGTAGTAGATCATGGAGGAACAAATTACGGTGTTGGCAGTCTAATTAAAATTGTAGGAAGCCAATTAGGAGGTATAGATGGAGTTAATGATCTAATTATAGAAGTTTACGGTATAAGCCATTCTGGTGTTTACAGTAGTTACACAGTAAGTTCTATTTCTACAATTAATTGGACAGGAACCTCTGTTATAGGAACCGATACATTTAAGGTTACAGGTACAAATTATTCCGGCAAAGTTGACAAAATTATAGTATCGCAGTAAAATATAGGCTATGAGCCTTGTCATCGAAACTATTAAACAACATCTTCCTTTAAAAAGAAAAACAACTCCTAGCGGATGGATCAGTTTTAATGCCCCTTGCTGTGATGATAAAAGAGGAAGAGGCGGTCTTATATTCAATCAAGGCGAAGCAGTAAGTTACCACTGTTTTAATTGTCAATTTAAGTGTAGCTGGCAACCTGGTAGAGTATTAAGTCAAAAAATGCGTAAATTATTGAAATTATTCAATATGGACGACGACTTAATAACTAAACTAGTGCTTGAATCGTTAAAGCTCAACGAAGAAGAAGGTATTTCTCAAATCACTCAAATTCCAGTTTTTCACGAGCGAGCACTGCCTATGGATTCAAAAAGTATCGAAGAGTGGGAAAGTTGGGCAAAACTCGGAGGAGAAATTCCTAAAGGAGTGATTGATATTGCTTATTATCTCATGGATAGAGGAATACCGTACACTGATTATCCATTTTATTTTTCAAATAAAATAGGATTTAATAATCGAGTAATCATTCCTTTTTATAAAGATAACAAAATTGTAGGATGGACTGCTAGAGCAATAAACGATGCTAAACCTAAATATCTTTCAGAACAACAGCCAGGATATGTTTTTAATCTAGATCGACAAACATTAGATAGAAAATTTGTAATTGTAGCAGAAGGTCCATTTGATGCATTAGGCATAGACGGATGTGCGTTATTAGGATCAGAAATAAAAATGCAGCAAGATTGGTTACTAAAAAAATTAGACAAAGAAATAATACTTGTGCCTGATAAAGATCATGAAGGGCCAAAAACTGTAGAACAAGCTATCGAACATGGATGGAGTGTCAGTATGCCCGAATGGCCTGAAAATATTAAAGACATAAGCGATGCAGTTCAAAAATTAGGAAAACTTACAACTTTATATCTGATCTTACAAAATAAAGAAAGTAATGCTTTAAAAATAAGATTACGTTCAAAACTATGGTTTAAAAATGAAAAAATTAATTAGCAAACTTTTATACCCTATTACTCGTGTTTTAGAATGGTACCAATTCAAAAAACGATTAAAAGAACTTAGGAAAAGAGATCCGTTTATTTACAAGTGAAAATTTTATGATTTCTTGGGGGATATCGGCTAATAGCCATGATGCAGCTTTAGCTGTGTTCAATAGAAATGACCTGGTGTTTGCCAGTCATAGCGAAAGATTCAGTGGAATTAAAAATGACAGGAATCTTTGTAGTAGTCTAATTGACTATGCTAAAGACTTTGGATTACCAGAAACTGTATATTGGTATGAAAATCCATGGAAGAAAACTTTTAGACAATTGTTTGCAGGACAAGGTTGGAAACTGAAAGACAATAACATAAAGCAGTATCTTGCTAACTACAGAGTTCATGCACCTATTGTCTATTCAGATCATCATTTGAGTCATGCAGCAGGTGCATATTTTACTAGTTCATTTACTGAAGCTTGTATCCTAGTGATAGATGCGATAGGTGAATTTGAAACTTTAACTATTTGGTTAGCTAGAGGGAACAAATTAAAAAAATTATACAGTAAAAGTTATCCTCATAGTATAGGACTATTTTACAGTGCGATGACACAGCGTGTTGGATTGAAACCAAATGAAGACGAATATATCTTAATGGGCATGGCTGCATACGGCGATACAAGTTTTAAAGATAAAATAGAAATCGATTTTATTAAAAATTATAATACTTTTTCTTTCAAGAAAAATTTGCATCGAGGGTGTCTTGATTGGGAACAAGAAACTCCTGTAAGTAAATATTTTGACATAGCTTGTGCAACACAAAAAATTTATGAAAGCTTATTTAGAAACGCAATAAAACTAGCAAAAAAACTTGTTAAAGTTGACAATTTAGTATTAACAGGAGGCTGTGCTTTAAACTGCAGTGCTAATTCAATTGCTCACGAATATTTTGATAATGTCTGGATTATGCCAAATCCTGGCGATGCTGGTAGTGCTATAGGTTCAGTTTTGGCTAAACAGAATAATCATATAGAATGGAAGGGTCCTTATTTAGGATATGACATGGGATACATATCTGCAGAAGAAGAAATTGTAGATTATCTTGTCAACAATAAAATTTGTGGAGTAGCCCGAGGTAAAGCAGAATTTGGACCTAGAGCTTTTGGCAATAGAAGTTTACTAGCAGACCCTAGAGATAATACAATAAAAGATACAGTTAATAAAATAAAACAACGACAAGAATTTAGACCATTCGCACCAATAGTATTGTTAGAATGGGCTGATAAAATTTTTGACATTCAAAGTAAAGATAATAGATATATGCAGTATACAGCTAAATGCAAATATCCAGATCTTTATCCTGGAATAGTTCATAAAGATGGAACTAGTCGTATACAAACTATAGGATTAAACAACGGAGATTGTCCTAAAGTAAGAAAACTGTTAACGCTTTGGTACGAACGTACAGGATGTCCTGTGCTGTTAAATACCAGTCTTAACATTAAGGGCAAACCTATAGTGAACGATCATAAAGACGCAAAAGAATTTTCAGAAAAATATGGAATAAAGGTTTTTACATGAAACAAAATACAGATTATGGATATGAAATACAAAAAGTATATCTTGAAATGATGCTAGCAGATGCAGCAACGTTCAGTAGATGTCAAAGTATTTTTGATCATACACTATTTGATCGAAAACTGCAACTAGCAGCGGAATTTATTTCTATGTATGTTAATGAACATAACGTAGTGCCTACAGAAGAAATTATTAACGCAGCCACAAATAGTAATTTTAAAGTTCCTACAGATTTAAGAGAAGAGCATTTTGATTGGTTGTTAAGTGATTTTGAAACATTTATTAGACACAAAGGTCTTGAACGTGCTATTTTAGAATCTGCAGACATGCTTGAAAAAGGCGAGTACGGACCAGTTGAAGATAAAATTAAACAAGCAGTACAAATTGGATTACAAAAAGATATGGGTACAGATTACTTCGCAGACCCGAGATCAAGATTAATGCGGATAAAAGATAAAAATGGACAAATTAGCACAGGATGGAAGGCGGTAGATGACAAACTGTTTGGTGGATTTAATCGAGGAGAACTGAATATATGGGCCGGAGGTTCTGGTGCTGGCAAGAGTCTGTTCCTTGCTAATATTGGTGTTAATTATGCACTTGCAGGACTTAATGTATTATATCTAACACTAGAATTATCAGAAGAATTAGTATCTATGCGTGTAGATGCAATGGTAACAGGTATACCAACAAGAGAAATTTTTAAAAACATAGACGATGTTGAAATGAAGGTAAAGTTAATTGGTAAGAAATCTGGTCATCTCCAAGTAAAATATATGCCAAGCGGAAAAAATGCTAATGACATTCGAGCTTATCTAAAAGAATATGAAATTAAAATGAATCACAAAATTGATGTATTACTTGTTGATTATATGGATTTACTGATGCCTTTGAGTAAAAAGATAAGTGCAGAAAATTTATTTGTCAAAGACAAATATGTGTCAGAAGAATTAAGAAATTTAGCAGTAGAAAAGCACTGTGTACTAGTTACTGCTGCACAGCTAAATCGAGGTGCAGTAGAAGAAGTTGAATTTGATCATAGTCATATTTCAGGAGGGTTGAGTAAAATTCAAACAGCAGATAATGTATTTGGTATTTTTACTTCTAGGGCTATGCGTGAAAGAGGACGGTATCAAATACAACTTATGAAAACCCGCAGTTCTAGCGGAGTAGGGCAAAAGATTGATTTAGATTTTAATATTGATACATTAAGAATCACTGATGTAGAAGGGGAGGATGGATATGGAAATTCAGGAACTCCTAGTGCAGGTAGTAGTTTACTTAATAGCATCAAACAAAGAACTACTGTTTTAGAAGATCCTGGCGCTGGCGTACCTGTTCCGAAAGTAAAGGCGCAAGTAGAAAGCTCGAAATTAAGAGAGTTACTGAACAACTTACCTTCGGACGATATTTAACTACAAATATTAAGATTAAAATTCGGTAAATACTATTCTATGTTCAAGGACTAGTATATGCCAACTCTTCCGCAGAGAAGTTTTAGATTGTATGGGCGACCAGACAATGTTTTAGACGCAATAACCGGAGAACCCGGAGAATTTTTCTTAGATACCACAGCTAACAGCCTAAGAGTATACGACGGCGATACTTTTGGTGGTGAATTAATGGCCAACCGCACTTGGGTTGAAAACGAAGCTGTAGCTAAGTCGGTACAAAATGGAATCTTTACTACCGGATCATACGCCAATCCCACTTGGATCACAAGTTTAGCAGGAAGCAAGATAACCGGAGATATTGCTGGCAATGCCGGGTCAGTTACCAACGGTGTCTATACCACAGGATCTTACACAGATCCAAGTTGGATTGTTAGTCTGGCAGGAAGCAAGATAACAGGCACAGTCGCATCTGCGGCAACTGTAACAAACGGTGTTTATACTACAGATATTGGAACAGTTACAAATGCAATGTTAGCAGGTAACATTTCAGCAGATAAACTTTCTATAGCTACATTAACAATTGGAACAACTAGTTTATCTTTAGGGTCAAGTACCACAAGTTTAGCTGGTTTAACTTCGATCTCTAGTTCTACTTTTACCGGATCTCTAACTGGAAACGCATCAACAGCTACCATCCTACAAACTTCAAGAAATATAAACGGAGTTGCTTTTAATGGCAGCACGGACATAACAATAACTGTAAATGCTAACAATTTAATCGGCACAAATTTGGCATCGACTATAGTAAATTCAAGTCTTACAAGCGTAGGAACTTTGACATCTTTAAATATTTCAGGACAAGCAACTTTAGGCGGAACTGTCTCTGTTCAAGGAGAAGCAACGGTAAATAATGACATTACTGTAACAGGTAATGTAATTGTAGATACTGTTCCTACATCCAAATCACATGCAACAAACAAAAGATATGTTGACTCGAGAGCAACTGCTTTATCTATTGCACTGAGTTAAGCAAGGAAAAAATTAAATGGCAAAAAAGCAGATTTCAAATTACAAATTTTATCCTGGTGTTATACCGCCAGTGTATGATTTATATCCTAATACACTGACTATTTTATCAGCAAATAAAAATTTTATTATTGACGAAATGAAAGCCTACATACAGGCTAAAGTTACTGAAGGAACAGGTTTTTGGGCTGGGTATACTTATGATGAAGCAAAGTGTGAAAGAGATACTGAATATTTGCTGAATGCCTATAGCTATGATTTATTGTATGGTGGGAACTCGTTAACACACTATGTTTCATCTAGATATTACATTAACGGTGTAATACAGATTAACAATCCCGATGTAGAAATAGAAACTCATACTTACCTGAACTCAGTTATTGAAAACTATATATTAGCTAATGTTTCTTATACAAATGCCTACACAACTACAGATCAAATAATTTTAGGTATCTCTGCAGAAGGTCAAGGAATTGATAAATTTGCAGAACTATCGGGCATCATACCTGATGTTATTGAAAATGGTACAGGCGTATTACCAGCACCGGTAGCTCCAAATAATTCACATGGTATTCTGCCTAAAGCTGTAAAATTTTTAGAAGACAATAAGAGATTTATACAAGAAGAAACTATTGCCTTTATACAATACAACATTGATAATAACATCTCTCCCTTTGTATATTTTACTTACAATGCAGATAAATGCAGACGCGATATAAGTTATGTATTAGAAGCATATATCAGTGACATCAAACGAGGTGGTAATCGAGAAACAAATTTTGTAGCTAGTAAGTATTGGGAGTTTGGAACTCCTCAAGTAGACGGCGATAGGCAACCGGAAATATCTGCACATACATTCATAAGAGATTTAATTGAAAATTTTATATTTGTTAATATTGCTTACACTCCTAAACAAATTGTAGTAAGTCAGGTATTTGATCTAGCCAATCCGCCAGAAGCTCCTGCATTTACAAGAATAACAGAACTTTCAAACACAGTTCTAGATGTAATAGAATTTGGACCAACCTATCTACCAATAGAAGTTTCTAATAAAGGGTATATTAAACTTCCTGGTTTCTTTAAGTTAAAAGACTTTTTGTTGATTACAAATACCTCTAGAAATACTATTCTATATAATTTTGCTGATCCTGATGTTTCGGCTACAGTTACGTATAGTGAAAATTTTGACGAAGATTTTCCCGGTGCGTTGTTTGGAAATGATAAGATAACGACATTAACTTTTGATGCAGATACCAGTGGAATGATGGTCACTGATAATATTCAAATTTTTGTCGAAGGCAAAGAACAGGCAGTAAGATTAAATCCCATAGCCACAGATGCTATGGAAAGAATGAAAGTTGGTATTCCACAATCGATGCTAGATGCAGACTTTGAATACGGATTGCAACCAACAAAATGGCAGGCTCTTGCGCAAATGCGTAACTACCCAAGTATTTACGAAGTACCAGGCAGTGATATTGCTGTAACAAACGTAGTAACAGATGCCAGTACAGGAACAGGCGGAACTGGAGCAAGTTTAATAACTGTAACGACTCAAAGTGGGCATGGATTAGCCGCAGCAGATCCTATAACAATTAAAGCACTGGCAAACACTATCTCTGGATTTAGTCGTGCAGAAGGAACGTTTCTTGTAAACTCTATTCTTGGTCCTAACTCTTTTACATACTATGCCAAAGCTAAAGTCGGTACAACTGCAGGACAAGTTCTTGCTAGTACATATACTCAACTACGCAAAGGCGGATTTTATACAGGATCTGCCATAGGAAGTCCAACTTTTTCCGTATTCTCGGCAGGTAGTTCAGGAGCAATTACTACAAAATTTATTACTCAATTGGGTAGAAATGTAATAGGCTTTACTGGAAGTCCTCCTCCTATTGGCTCTCCTGTATCAGGAACTGGTGTAGCAACAGGCACACAAGTTACATCTGTAAGCGGATCAGGTGGTATTGCTGCTTCAACAACTCTTGTAGATAAAGCTTTAGTAGGAGACACCTCTCTTACAGTAACCTCTACTACAGGTTTAGGTTTAGGCTTAGTCTTTGACAGAGGTGATGGTGTTAGTGTTTCTGTCACAGACATTTCTGGTAATTTGATTAGTTTAAGTGGAGCTCTTACTAGTGAAATAATAGGTACAGCTGAAAATTATACAAATATTACTCAAGATTTCACATCACAAACTGGATCTGGAGCAGAATTTACCATATCCAGAAGTGGTGCAACATATACAACTAGTGTTACTTCAACAGGCGGTGGCTATGTCATAGGAGAAGTCTTAGCAGTAAACGGTTCAAAATTAGGCGGTGTTGATATCACTAACAATGCCAACATAACTGTAACTAATGCTACATCTATCAATAGTGTATCTGCGTTAAACAATGCATCTCTTGTAGGAGGCAACGGTTACAGCGATTCTATTGGTGCAGCTACAACAGTAGTTCCAGTTGGCGGTTTAGGTTGTACTGTTGATACTACAACTTCAAGTGGAGTGGTCACTGCGTTAACCATCAACAATGGCGGTGCAGGTTACAGTGTCGGCGACACAATAAGAGTTGATCAACTTGAAGGAAGAGTTTTAAGTTTTAGTTTTACTCCAAGCACAGGAACAGGTTATGCATCGGCAACAAACGTAGCTACAACAGGAGGCGGTGGCTTTGGTTGTACAGTTGATATAATCGATGATGGTCTTGGTGGTATACAGACGGTTACAATTGTAAACGGCGGACAAGGTTACGCAGTAAATGACGTTATCACAATTACCGGTGGAAATGCTGATGCAAGTTTTACTGTATTAAGTGTGTCTATATTATCTACTATTTTAGTATCAGCAGTCAATCCAGGAGGTGCTATACTAGCAGTCAGTACCACAGGAACTCCGATTACTGCACCTACTAAAGATTTTTATAGTTCAGTAACACTCAGCGAACCTGTAACTGCACAAATTGCCGACGGTAATACTGGGATCACCTACAGTGCTATAGGTACCATTCAAATTAATTTTACATCTGCCCATGGACTGGTTCCAGGTGATACCATCACAGTTCAAATCACAAGCTCAGGTGTAAATGCACAGTTGGCTGCAGGACCTTTTTTTGTAGAGCAGGTTCCTAGTCATCTAACTATCAGGTATACTGCAAGAGCCGCAGGTGCAATTGACAACACCTTAGTCGGTATTGTTTATGGAAGGCCAGACAGCTTCTTTATTCACAGACCATTTGACGGAGGAGTTCAATTAGGAACAGCAAGTCCTGCTCATGGTGCAAACGCAATACGTATGAGTAAGAAGTATATTAGATATCAATCTGGAAAAGGTGTCATGTACAATACAGGTGCATTATTTGCTCCAAGTTATGACATACGTTCATTAACATCAACAGGTACAGCAGTAGGCAGTGTAATAACTCTTACAACAGATGACACAGATCATGGATGTCAAGTTGGGGGTGTAATAGTTATATCAGGAGTAACTACTTCTGGCTACGACGGAACATACACAGTAACAGGTATAACTAACGAAAGAACTTTAACAATTTCTGCAGTCAGTGTGTTAGGATCAACAACCGCCGAACTTGGTAGTCCATGCCAAATGTCTGTAAAAAATTGGCACGGATCTACAGTACGTGCTGGAATATTTGATGATCAAAACGGAATGTTCTGGCAGTATGATGGACAGCGCATGGCTGTTGTAAGAAGATCTAGCACTTTCCAAGTGGCAGGAACTATTGCTATAAACGCTAACTCCAACACTGTTACAGGATCTAATACTAGATTTACAGCTCAATTAGCTGCAGGTGATAGAATTGTAATTAGAGGTATGACACATGTTGTCACAGATATCACCAGTGATACCTTGATGTATGTTTCACCTGATTACAGAGGAGTCAGCAATTTAACTGAAGCTAAAATTGCCAAAACCATAGATCTAGTTGTTCCGCAGGAAAATTGGAACGTAGATCCTTTAAATGGTAGCGGACCAAGTGGATACCGAATAGATGTAACAAAGATGCAGATGATTGGTATTCAGCATACTTGGTACGGTGCAGGTTTTATTGATTTCATGTTACGAGGACCAGATGGAAACTATACTTTCTGTCACAGATTCCGTAACAGTAATGTAAACTCAGAAGCTTATATGAGAACAGGTAACCAGCCTGTTCGTTATGAAGTTTTAAACGAAGGTGCAAAAGATAAACTTAGTGCAAACATAACTTCGTCCCAGGATACTATTCCACTTACTAATGCCTACTGGTTTCCTACAGCAGGTACGGTACTAATTGAAAATGAACTTGTAAGATACACAGGCAACACTGGAACTGCCTTAACTGGGTGTGTAAGAGGAACTACACTTACACAATTTACTGCAGGTAGTAGCAGAAGCTTTTCAGGAACAAGTGCAACTACTCACCCTAAGAATACCGGTGTTATATTAGTTTCAAATACCATTACACCTATTATTAGTCACTGGGGTAGTGCGTTTATGATTGATGGACAGTTTGACAGTGACCGTGGATATATTTTTAACTATGCATCTACTGCTATTAGTGTTAGTTCTGATAGAGTTACTGCTTTCTTAATTCGTCTTGCACCTAGTGTAAGTAATGCACAAGTAGGCGATTTAGGCGATAAGGAATTATTAAATCGTGCGCAATTGCTTTTAAGTAGTATTAGTTGTACATCGGACAGTGTAACAGGAGGAGGAGCAATTGTTGTAGAAGGTGTTCTTAATCCTAGCAATTACCCTACAGATCCTACAAAAATTACATGGACTGGTCTAGGCAGTGCAGCGGCAGGTGGTCAGCCTAGTTTTGCGCAGGTAGCTGCTGGTGGATCAGTGACATGGTCTGGAAATATTACAACCAGTACAGCCACACTACAAGGACTATTTACTACTACAATTACTGCAAAGGCATTCAATCTTAGCACTCAGACTATGACTGCCAAATCATTTAATCAGGTGCAAAACAATGTAACCGCATACAGTAGTGTCACATTCAATACCTATCGACGTGCAGTAGCTACGAATAGAAATGATATAATTATACCTACCAGTGAGTATAATGCGCTGCTATCGACAACTCCAATTACAGTAGGAGATACGATTAATGATTTTGTGTATGTTCAAAACAGAACTATCACAGCGATAACCCCTAACTATCTTACAATTGGTATTACTAGTTATACTCGTATAGTGATGAATGCAAATGGCAGTAATAACAGTAATCAAGCCACGTTTGATGGCTCTGATAACATTACACTAACTATTACAAGCCAACATAGCACTAGATTCAGTACTGCGTTAAGTAATGCAAGATCAGACTTTTTAATCACACAAGCACAATATAACACACTGAGTATTGCAAATGCAGACGTTCTTAGTGCTACTACTTACTTGACAGGTGGACAAGGTATTAGTAGTATCACAAATAATTACGCTATAGTACAAGGTGTAACTTATGTGCGCATTATTATGACTGGAGTAGCTAATGCTACTAGTCCTGCAGGTGCAGGTAACGATATCACTGTTACTGTAGCCAGTGCATCAACAAATACTTACAACAGAGCTCTAAATAATAATAGATCAGATTTCTTGATTACTAATGCACAGTATGATGGATCAGGAATATTAACCAGTGACGTGTTAAGTGCAACCACTTATATCACAGGCGGTCAAACCATACAAAGCATTACAAGAAGCTACATTAATATAGGCGGAACAGACTATACTAGAATAGTTATGAGTGCCAATGCCAATTCACAGAGTCCGGTAAATGCACCTAACGATGTAACTGTAACTGTTCGTGCAGCTGGTACAGCAGCCAGTTATACAAACACAAACTTCCTGTGGTTTGATAGTTCAACATGGGTTGCAAGTGGTGCTGCAGTCGGTACTAGGGTGGACACTACAGTAAACACACAGTTTCCAGCTGGAACCAGCGTTACCGCTATTTCAACAAGAACGTTTGGTGCTGCTACTGTTTACAGAGTTGTTTTCACTCAAACCAGTACAGGAACATTTAATACAGGCGGTGGGCAAACTATTACATTTAAGTTTGGAGCCCAATACGCACTTCCAGGAGAACAGGTATTTTCATTCATTACCAATCCTGGAGAAAGTGCAGATCTAAGCTTAGAGGCACTGAAAGAACTTACTGCAACTGCAATTGGCGGTAGGGGTACGTTCCCTAACGGTCCTGACGTATTGGCTATTAATATCTATAAGGTCAGTGGTACTTCTACACCAGCTAATATAATTCTGCGTTGGGGCGAAGCTCAGGCCTAAAAGCTCTGCCAAGTTCCCCATCCTAGCATAGGGCGGTTATCAAAAGCATACATGTCTAGATCGCCGCCGGTTTTAACCCAATGCATGAACACCTGTATTTGTTCACGACCTTGATAGGGTAATCTCCAATGCGGTACTTCGCAGCCTCTGTACAGCACCAGATCTCCTGGATATAACAGTAGTTCATCACCGTCGAAGTATATGGGCCATGGATCTTGATCTATGGTTATGCAGAGACTAATACTAATTTCACAGCTAGGTCTATCAACATGTCTTGTCATTTCTGCTCCTTGCCAATAAATGCGACAGTAACTAAAGGTAGGAGTTATATCGAATCCAACTTCTTGTCTTATTCTTGGTGTTAGCAGAGTAAACAGACTTTCCGTAATCAAAGGGCTGTTCATGCCAGAAGCACTAGCAGTCACAGGATGACCGTCGGCAAATGCATTTGTATCGTTAGGATCTATGCCATGGCGCACATATCTTAAGTCACTTTGCAGTCGTAGTGTGGTTTCTAACAGTTTTAGCGTTTGTGGTTCTAGCACATTGGTTAATACGGTGTAGGGTTTCATTAGCTATTTAAGCTATAAATATCTAGTGTGGGAGAATTCTATGCGCGACCATTTTCCAGAATATCACACATTCACACACATCGCTTGTGTACCCTGGCCTTATTGGGCTAAAGGTCAAATGGACTGGGTAGAGGGCATTACTGATTTAGAAAATTGGCTTATACGCTACACGGGCCCGCGTTGGGTTGAATGGTGTTGGGCAGAAAGTCAACATCAACGCTATTGGGAAATCAGTGTGGCTTTTCGTCAGCCCAAGTATAAAACACTGTGTTTATTGACCTGGGGTAGATAGCAGATAAAAAAAATTTCTGCAAAAAAAATTTGAGAAGTACTTACTGTTCATATGTGGTTGTTTTTTAACGCCGTTTTAATCGTTACTCTTATCATAGTCTGTATGATTATTTTGGCATGGCCAGATCGAATCGAAGACCAAGAAGAATAGCAGATAAATATTGCCATGCGAGCTCAAGAATGAAAGTTATAGATATAATTGAACAGTACGACACTGTGCGTAAAGAAAAGCAGAGAAACACTGCTTTTAATTATGATTATCTAAATAGACTAGGCACCAGCAAAGGTGCTGACAGTAAGGGCCGAGGTCAGGGTTGGTACAGTCGTGGAGTTCCGCATCCAACAGATCCGCATACATTTATTAAAAGCACTAAACTTACCAGTAAACTGCGGGACGATGCCTTTCACAAGTACATAGAAATGGTAGTATCACTGAGACGCAAAGGTATAGAAAACAGTTACTTCCCTACAGTCTACGAAATTAAAATTACCAAAGATCCCAACGACAGCACCAGACCCAGTTATCATCTACAGGCCTTAAATCAATATAGAGATTATGAACCCGAAGTGCTAGCTGGATTAGCCGGACGTTTATTCAAGAATTTTGAACAACATCAGGAAAAAGACAGTGATCTAAGAAAGCACAGTTACAGCATTTGGAGTTATATCTGTAATGAATGTCGTAGCGCGGTTGAGTACGGAGAATACGGTAACATTCAAGATGAGGAGCTGGCTGCTGCACTTAGATACATACGTGCCTTACAGAAAAAGAATAGATACGATGTGGACATGCATTCAGGCAACTTCTTATTGCGCGGTTCAAGCACAGGCCCACAATTAGTTATCAGTGATCCTGTAAGTGACGGTGGTCGCAGTATCCCCACTTCTAGCGAAGTAAATCAAGGTCCTGAAGGCACCAACGTAGGATTGCAGGCCAAGGCACAGCAGAAACTGAAGCAACGACAGCAGCCCCGGGCCAGAGAGAAAAAATTCATAGTGGCCTACAGAGTGGATCGAGGTTGGCGACCTTTGCTAACAGATCAAGGCACAGTAATGACTATACCTGCAGTGTCAGATGATCATGCACAGCATAAATGGGAACAAATGTACTTTAGAGATCAGTACAAGGCGCCCCGCGACTGGCCCTATGATTATTACATGACATTGATCATGCCCATGGATCGTGCAGAAGAACGATTAGGCAGCAATTGGGATCAAACTGATACACCCATGCAGAAAGAACCAAGACAACAACAGAGACCAGCACAGCCCACTGCAGATGCTAAGACAAAATCCCATAGCTGGTTTGACGACCTTGACAATTGAAATAAGCCGAAGGCCCGCAAATTTTGATAGCGAAGCGCACAGCGGAAAATTTACAGTCCGCGAAGCGGCAGCGGTAAACGCGAACTAGCGTTCAACTGTTTGAACCCTAAAGTTAGTGTCAGCCAACACAGTAAGTTCCTCTAAACATCTGCGTTCAATTTGAAACTCTACTGTGGTAGCATCTTTGAAATTAAAATCAGTAATGGTGCCCTGTTTATCAGCTAGATTCAACCATGAGCTCAGTGTGTTGTCAAATATGAATCTACTGTCTTCACTGTTGAATCTATGGCTGTATAATTGAACATGCACAGGATCCTGTAATAGATTCTGTTTTAACAGTTGACGCACTACTAGCTGTACACGATATCCACGCCCAAAGTTAGCTGCAGTATGTCTACGGCCAGCATCCATGGTATACCAAATGCCATCAGCTTGTAGTAGGTGTAGCTGTTGATTGGTTAGATCAATTAGATAACTAGCTTCACCTTGTATGTTCAAGTGATAACGATTATCAATATCAGCATGACTGTTATAGCAGCTTTGACTGATTAACTTGATTAGTCTAGCTTCTCCTATGGGTTCGGGTAAAACTGATAACAGTTCAGCCCATACTGTGTCACGATACTCTGGACGTATGTGCCATGGATCATAGAAGAATCTACCTGTGGGCTGATTCAGTCTAGTGCGTAATTGATCCGAATTGAATTCCTGTTGAGCACGGGCAAGTTGATCAGCAGTGATATGATAGTGAGTCTGTGCAAGCATAGTGTATTTACGGAGAAAATCTGAGTACTAAAAATTTTAGCTAAGTATGTAGGAGGATACAGGATGACTGAAACACACACTAGAACTATAGTAAGAGCCATAACTTGGCGTATTGTAGCTACATTGGTAACAGCCGTTTGGACAGGCATAAGCGGTGCTATTGTTATTAACATCTTTATGACCATAGCACACTATATACACGAACGTGCATGGTTACGTGTTAATTGGGGTAAACAAACAGATGACACAGTACAGGATCGTTGAACACACTAATAACGCAGGTCAACAGTACTACACTGTTGACATAGAACACACATGGTTCTTTGGCATTAGATTTTGGCGCACACTGCGTAGCTATAGTGCAGACTGCAGTTCAAGTGTGACTAAAACATTTAGTACACTGGCTGAAGCACAGGAGTTCTTGAACAGTAGAGAATGGCAGCAGAGAGTTGTAGAGCAGGGTACGCTATGGACGCGGAACAGCTATACTTTATAATAGGATTCTTATTGGGCGTGATGCTCATGGGCAGCATCTGTTTGGCCATATGCATTATTATCTACGAACGGTTGAGAGACCGCGGTGAACGGTAGACTATAGCCCGGGGTACCTTGGGGTCAAAATTTCTGCTGTACGAAAAAAATAAAGAAAGTACTTACAGATTCAGAGGGGTGATTTGGCAACACCCCTAAATTTTTTAGCTTGCGCTGCGTTGCAAAAAAACAACATTGTAAAATACAATGCCTCCCGCCCTCTCAATTAAAAAAATAAATTAAAAAAACACTTGCGCTGCAGTGCAAAAATATGTTATACTGTAAGTTGCCTCCGATGGGGTGTTGCTAAAAAACAACAAAAAAAAGCAGCGTTAACACTATGCTAACGCTGCTGTAAAACGCACTATAATAGTGCGCACTATGTATGTTGTTAAGCTGCTACTAGCTGCTGCTGCATTGCGTTAATTGCAACAATGTTGTTTAATGCAATTGTGCGTACAACAACATTGTGTGTTACATTGTTTGTAACATTGTGTACTGTTGCTGTAGTGTTAAGCAATTGCTGCGCTGCACTTGCTGTTAAGTATTGTGCAACTTGCTGCTTTGTTGCTAACACGTTGTTAATAAAGTACAAGCTGCTAGCATTGTTATAAATGCAATACAAGTACAAGTTATTGTTAGTGTTGTGTTGCACTACGCTATAGCAAGCTGTGTGCGTAAAGTAATTTTGCTGTGCTGTAAAGTTTGCAACGTTGTTAGCATTATTGCTATCAATTTTTGCTGCGCTGCGCTTTACTGCATTAGCGTAAACGCTAGTAGCTGCGTTAATGTTGCTAAAAAGCTGCACATTTGCAGTTGTTACTTTAACAATGTTAACGTGCTTAAATTTAGCTGCAGTTGCAACTTTTGTAACGTATGTAATTTGTGCAAACGTAGTGCTAACATTGTTTAGCAAGTTTGCAATTTGTTGTGCTGTAATAGTTGCGCTAGTTGCGTGTTGTGCAATTGCGTTTTGTGCAGTTTGTAAGTTTAGCATAGTGTGTGTGTTTTTTAAGTTGCTGCACTGTTTGTGCAGTAAAAACATTATAGCAAAACTAGCTGCACAATGCAAGCTGTTTTTGCTTGCACTGTGCATTTTTTTACTTGTTAATTTGCAAACAAGCGCAGTATTGTTGCGTTTTGTGTAATTACTACTTTTGCATTGTTTTGCTTTGCAATTTGTGCAAGTGCGTAACAAATACTTGTGTTGTTTGCAATTTTAATTGCAATAAACTTTTTGCGTATGTTTTTGTGTACTTTTTTAGTAAAATAGTACGCTTGTGCTGCTAGTGTTACATTGTTTGCAACTGCTAATTGTTGTGCAGTGTACAGTGCTGCATTTTTAGCATTTTGTTGCGCACATTGTATTGCAGTTATAAACTTTGCATGTTTTACATGCGTGTTGTTAGTAAGTTGCACGTTAAGCATGTTTTGTTGCTGTTGTTGCATGTTTTGCTTACGCATAATACGCTCCGTTTTTTTTGTTACATTAAAAATAACTGCTGTTTACTGCAACTTTGTTTGTGTGCTGCAGTGTTATAACTATAGCGCATTTACACTTTTAACGCAAGCATTTTTTAAAGTTTTTTTGTTGTATTTTCACAACGTTGCAATAAAGCCGCAGCGCCGTTCTGTGTCGTAGTAGCCCACCATAGTGCTGCCTTGCAAATATAGCAACACGGGGTCAGCAGTGTCATCTACTGTGTCGTATTCAATCTGCTGCTCAAACTTCTTAAGCCCGCCCTTAAAGTTCTCGTCATTGCCGTTAATAAAAATGCTGCCGGCATCTAGCTCCTCTACAGTAAAGCCGCCCCACTGTGCATTTAACTTGGCTAAACGTGTGCCATACTGTACTGTATACTTGTCAGTAATCAAGTTCATTGTGCGCTCCTTGTTAAACAGCAGCTAGTATACTACCTAGCTGCTGTGCTGTCAACTAGTATTCGTAGGAATTTAGCTGGGGGTCGATGCTCCGCAGTTCTTGTTGTACACGGGTCAAGTAGCGATAACGCTGATCTACTTCTGTGCGGCTCAGTTCGCCATCGCAGGTCAAGTTCTCTGGGCTGAGCTCCGAGTCAATGCGGTTCATGATCACCTGGCGATCCTTGGCGTTCAACAGACTGAACTGGCGGCCGTCGAACATCTGGTTCCAACGATTCAACTGATCTACATACTGCTCTAGTGTGCTAATATTCATTCTACGCTCCTTAGTGTCTACGCACATGTGTATGTGCATGTGTGTATATTACTGCATATACGTGCGCATGTCAATACATAGCAGCGGGGTCTATGCTGAATATCTAATTCGATCTACCAGCAGTGCTGCTTCAGTATAATCGTTGTTCATGCCTTCTAGTTGCAATTCTATTATGTTCTCAAACGCTACAAGTTCTAGTTCTTTGGCATAGGCTTTCATTAGCGCAGACGCATAGGCAATATCATGCTCAGTGGCTATGGCGTTCCATGCTCTAAGCTCTTCACGATCTGCTGTGAGGAAGAACTCCAAGCTCTGTCTATCGTGCGGGTTGGTTACATAACCTTGTATTTCGTTTGGATTCATTGTGTACCTCGTAAGTATCGCCCAAAGTTCTCTTCAATATGTTGTGCCACCGTATCTGCCTGCGCTGCACTGACAGTATAGCATTGACGGGCTAGGTATGCGCAATCTGCCATAACCAGTTTGGCGAACTTTTCTTTGTCAAAGTAGGTATGACTAAGTGGTCCTTCTGCTGCAGGTATTGTTACCATAGCCTGCTCAACAAGTTCTTTAATTCGTTTGTCCATTTCGCTCTCCGTTGTGTTACTGTAAAAACAGTATAACACCTATTGAATCAGATGTCAACAAAAAAGCCCTAGGAGCAGCCGGGAGCGAATCGGACTTACGGCATCCTAGGGCGAACAACAGCAGCTAGATGCTGCCACTAACGTGACTAGTACGGGAGCGAATCGCCTAGCCACAAACACCTTGATTCTTTTGCTTCTTGGTGTTATCCTTTCATGCAGGTTACCTCTGCATACTGCTTATACTTGTCTCCAAAACTCTTCTTCAAGTCTGCGATCTTCAATATGGTGCGCAGGCTCAATTCACGCAGTCTATGTCGCTGTTCAAACATGAAGTCTACGATCTCACGCTGTGTGGCCTGATCAAACTCATAGTCTGACAGCATACCATCTTCAACCATGTAGCGTATACGCAGCATCTTCTCACGCTCTGAGTCAATGGTTAGGTCCAGATAGTGACAACGACTTTCCAATGCCTCCAAGTGATCACGCAGCTTCTTAGATCTCACATGATTGAACTTGATGTTGGTGATAAAGATAGCACCACCGTTAAATTCAAAACTGTTAGGTATGGCCTGATCACGCAGCAAGCGGCTGTCCGTGTTCCAATGTATGGTACGCTTCTTACTGGTGTCCAATGCTGCCTTCAAGATGTTCAAGCTTAGTTCATCTTGCAGTACACTATCGCAGTCATCAAACACTAGGATACTCTTACGATCACGGAACTCAAACATCTTAGCATACAGGCCCAATGCACTCATTGCGCCCTTGCAGACTTCGTACTTCTTAAGCTTTGAATCATTGGCCACATTGGCAAACACATCGTGCTTGCTCAATACTGACTCTACACCATAACTCTTACCTACGCCTGGAGGACCACTGACAATCATAGCACGTACATTACCAGCCTTGACTGCACGAGTCATGTCCTCTAGAATCTGAAACCTTGAACGCAGTCGTTCAATGATTTGTTCGTCTGTTTCTTTACTCTGCACCAAATGCATAGGTGCAGGTGCTGCTATCTGTCTTGGCGCACTGGGCACCGATTCTATCATTTTTGGCATATCGCTCTTTCGCTCTGTTAATAAGGGTGTCTGTTACAACACCCTTAGTATAACTTATGCGAAGCTCCTTGTCAAGCGATTAAAAACAGTGTCCTTAGCCATCTGTACATCCATCTCAACAACCTCTGGCTCACGGTCAAACAGGAAGGCCAGTTGCTGGTTGGTAAGGTAAAAACCAAAGGGTTGATCGCGATCGATGCCGGCCATTACCAGCGTGTTCGCAACCTTATTCACTACTTCTTCATATGCTCGCATGTTACGCTCCTAAATTCACTGCACCATTGCAGTATGTTAATAATACAGTCTCTTGAGCAGTTTGTCAACTACCAACTGCTCTGATATTCAAAGGACCATTCCAGGGGCAGACTGAGACAGAAATTACAGATGTCTACAGTACGCTGAATGTCTGTATAATACCACTCATCGTAGTCAGTGCTGCCGAAGAAGAAGCCGCTGGTAGTAGGCAACAGTTCAGCAGCCAACTCCTGCTGATCCATGACCTTACGGCAGATCTCGCGCAGTTCTTCTAGTACTTCTCTGCTGACATAATAGCTGCCACAATCGTCTGTGCCCTTCTGTACGGTCTTCACAAACCAATCGTGTACAGCATTGGCCTTGCGCCAGTAGCCTGCACCGATTGTAACCTCGTCTACCAGACCTTCATCCCACTGGTTCGTATGGCCTTTGAGTTCAGGAAACATAGCCTGTATGGCCTCCTGCTTGGGCACATCGCTGTCATCGCGGTACTTGCTGAGGTAACGCTTGCCCTTGAGATACATATCCAAGCCCATTGCGCTCTCCTTAATCTGCTCTAATTATGCCCAGTGTGCCCACCCACATGATGGCCACGCCCACAAATCCTACCACAGTACTGTGTAGGAACTCTGCATTGGTCATGCTGTTCTCAATACCACCACAGCCCAGACCTGCCACTACCATTCCTACAAACACTAAAAACATTCCTGTACGTTCGCTCATTGTTCGCTCCGTTGTGTAAGTGTGTTTATAATACAGTCACCTAACCAAAATGTCAAGACATAATTGCTGTAATGCGACGGTCCTTTAAATGCACTTCACGTGCGTGGAACACGGGCTGCTTGGTGTCTGCAGTAACGAAACTGCTGTACAAGTAAGGGTTGTAGGTTACAGGCACACCGTTGTCAATAGCCTGCACAGTGCCGTACCACTCGCCTACCACGCCTGCATGTACGTTCTTACGCTGCTCACGCAACACACGCTCGCGCCCTGCTTGGCTGACCTTGAAGGTTGCATTGCCTAGGTTAAGCTCTGACAGGTGCGCCACTACACGACCTTTGCGCGGGCCTTCTAGGGCCTTGACGCTGAACACTTTTTTGTGTAAGTTGAAGTAGACAAATACTCGCATGTTTCGCTCCTGCGTTGTGTTTAAGTGTGTATATTATTACACACCCTAACCAATCTGTCAACCAATAATTACCACAGTCTGCAATTTATCTGCATCATCCTCGTCGTAGCCATCTACAACTTTGGGCATACGGTGGTACTCGGACCAAACTACCTGGCCTTCTGCTACAGTGGTTACTTTGGGTGCAACATGTGTACGCCAGTGGTCGCCATAGTTGTATTCGAAGTGAATTTCCATGTCTGCATCGTAATCCTCTAGCAGTTCAATCAGATCTCTTACTAGCATTGTTCGCTCCAATGTTTTGTTTAAGTGTGTGTACTATAGCATAGCACACACACCCTGTCAACCGTTTTTAATATGCTAGTTCGTCTGGTGCGCCCCAAGCACAATTACGCTCTTGCTCGTTAGTCAGCTTCCACCAAGCTTCTATCATCTCTTTAGCCAACTCTACATCGCCAAAGCATCCATCCAGTACGTCGTTGTAATCTGCTGCGTCCCAGCACTCTACAATCCAATGTCCGCCTGCTTCGTAATTAGCCAGTGCAAACTGCTCTAACTGTTGTGCTTTTGTCATTTTTCGCTCCTACGTTTTGTTTAAGTGTGTGTAGTATACTGCGCTACACACACTTTGTCAACCAATTTTAGCCTTCAAAAACTATGTTGCTTGTGCGTAGTGTTGCTTGTGCTTGCTGCAGTGTGCGTTGCAAATCTTCTAACAATATGTCCCCGCTAACATAATCACACTTGCTTTGTTGCGGAAACATTAAGTCGCCTTTTTTGTTGCGCTGCGTTACGTTAAACGCTACTATTAGTTTAAACAATTGCAGCTTTTTGTTAAACACTAGTTTTGCATTTGCAGTTGTGTTTTTAGCAGTAGCAAACTGTTGCATGTTGCGCTCCTTGTTGTGTTAAACAAGTACACAGTATGCAGCAGTTTGCTCAAATTGTCAAGCCAAAATTAAATTATTTTTGTGTTAGTAATCTGCTATATAGTTGCCAGCATCATCCCGTCGCACGTATAGCTTAGTAAAATCGTAACCGCCATCTTCGTAGTAGCTTGCTTTGTACGCAAACTCCCCACTGTTCGTAATGCCCACAAACTCGCAAGTGTCGAACTTAGCATCCTTGTAACCGCTCTGCCTTACAATTATGCTAAGTCCCGCAGCGTTCAGGTTTACTAATTCGTTAACGTGTTGTTTAAGAAACATTGTCTAGTTCCTCCACAGCAGCTTGCACATCAACTTCAATTTTAGTTACAATGTCATCAATCATGCTAGCAAACGTGCCGTAGCCCATGTCGTCTAGCTCTTGTGCCAACTGTGTAATCTCCCAAATAGCACGTTCCAGTCGTTCAATTTTAGCTTCTGTCATTGCTCGCTCCGTTGTGTTAGTGTATGTACTATAGCACAGCCCAACCAAAATGTCAACCTGTTACTACTATCTCAAAGCAGCTATCATCGTCGCCCCACTCTTGTTGCATTTGTGCTTGCTCTGCTTGTGCTGCCTCTAGCGTAGTGTGCGTCCCGTGTTCCTCACGTTCCCCGCCGCTGTTATAAAAATATAATGTGTACATAAGCAGCTCCTGTAAAATTAAACAGCGTGTGCATTATTACACACGCTGTCCAAAATGTCAAGCAGCATGTGTATACGTAGCAGCGGGGTCTTGCTATTATGCTAATGTAGTTACACGCACATAGTAGCTGTCAATGCGCCTGTCAAAAACGTCACGCTGCTTGTCGTGTGTGCTTGTACGTGTTACTTTATTAGTGTAGCCTTGCCCAGCCAGCGCATTGCTTAGTACATTAGCAACTCGTGTAGCTTCATTGCCGTCCCAAAATCTAAATGCTACATTACGCAGCGTAGCATCCTTTTTGTTTTTGTCCTGCCAAATGCGCCTGTAGCTGTAATAGCCACTGCTCATGTTTGTAGCAGCTTTAACAATTTGCTTTACTGTGTTTACATTTGCTAGCATAGTTACGCTCCTATGTAGTTTACTGCGTTATTGCAGTGTGTACATAGTAGCACACACTGCCCAAAATGTCAAGCATTAAAAAGCACCCTCGTAAATTTGTTGCGTTTCGTACACATACAAATCGCCTGTTGCACGTTCTCTAACTACAATCCAGTCTTGTGCGTAAAAACGCTCGTCCTCGTGCTCGCTACCCATAAACATATAGCAGTCAGCACTAGCAAACTCTATCTCGTCTGTAGTAAAGTCTTTGCTAATGTAGCCACTGCCGTCTGCCTGTTCGTCTATCGTATAGCCTTCCTCGCCCACGCTGTTAAGCACATTGCGCACCCAACGCTCACGCTGTTCTTGTGTTTCTTGTTCGTACACATAGTCTAACAAGTTAACAAGTTTAACAAAAGTTGCTGTAGCTGCTTGCATAGTTCGCTCCTATAAAATTAAACAGCGTGTGCATTATTACACACGCTGCTCAAAATGTCAAGCCAAATCTGCGTCCTCAGCTTCAAAAAACTCTTCTAAGTGTTCTTGCACTCTGTCATCGTTTGCGCTATAAAATACGTAAGTGCCCAGTTCGTACCTGCAGTCCTTGTCTACGTACTCAAAGCCACCGTAGTACTGCAGTGCGCTGTCATTGTGCTTGTCAACTGCAATGCACTCTCTGCCCACGTACACACGCCCACAACGTGCATCTAGCCCACAACGCTCTGCTCTAGTACGCTCCATCTTGCCCACGTACTCTTCAACAATTGCGTCTACTTCGCTAATCATATTATCAAAGTCCATGTTACGCTCCTAACAAGTTGCTGCAGCGTGTTGTGCAGTGTCATAACTATACTGCAGTTTGGGTTGCTTGTCAATGGAAATTTGGCCTGCCCGAGACGATTCGAACGTCCGACCCACAGCTTAGAAGGCTGTTGCTCTATCCGACTGAGCTACGGGCAGAGGTGTTTGGTGCGCCTAGCCGGAATCGAACCAGCACGGCCGAAGCCGGGAGATTTTAAGTCTCCTGTGTCTACCTATTTCACCATAGGCGCATTTGGTGGGCCCCCCGGGACTTGAACCCGGACTCAACGGA